>Ga0256407_10000120_pt1 | contig 195049 bp, 173 predicted proteins | sample RumenRJG_04DNA_FD_193489 | JGI IMG/M metagenome (GOLD analysis project Ga0256407, IMG submission 193489) | Bovine rumen microbial communities from Lethbridge, Alberta, Canada - RJG_04 | ecosystem: Host-associated > Mammals > Digestive system > Stomach > Rumen | place: Canada: Alberta...
GCCCGCTTGCTACGACTAAGCCGAACTTAGAACGGGCAAAGGCTAGGCAATCCGCGCCCCCCCCCGCCACGGTAGGCACGCGCCCCGTCGCGTGCCGGCGAACGCTTGCTACAACTAAGCCGAACTTAGAACGGGCAAAGGCTAGACAATCCGCGCCCACCCCGCCACGGTAGGCACGCGCCCCCGTCGCGTGCCGGCGAACGCTTGCTACAACAAAGCCGAACTTAGAACGAGCAAAGGCTAGGCAAGCGCCGCTTCCCCGTCGGCGCACTTCACTGTTTTTGCGGAAGCATTGCCGTTCCAGGCTTTGCCTTTTTTCACCGCGTCCCACTGCGCCATCGTTCCGCCGAACTCCACCGACGAAAGCGAATCGCAGTGAAAGAACGCATACTTGCCGATTTCCGCGACGCTCGGCGGAATCGACACCGACGAGAGCGACGAGCAGCCATAGAACGCGCACCAGTCGATTTTCGTGACGCTCGGCGGAATCACCACAGACGACAGCGACGAGCAGTCCCTGAACGCGCACCAGTCGATTTTCGTGACACCCTCGCCAATCGCCACCGAAGAAAGCGACGTGCATCCCTCGAACGCCCTCTCGCCGATTTCCGTGATGCTCGGCGGAATCTCCACAGACGCAAGCGACGTGCAGCCATAGAACGCACTCTCGCAGATTTCCGTGACTTCTTCGGGAATCGTGATTGAATCGCTCGGACTTGTGCAGTACAGAAGCACGTTGTCCTTGATTGCGAATCCACCCTTTATCGTGAGGCACGGATGCGAAAGTTCGCTGATGTTGCATCCCTCGAACGCCTTCTCGCCGATTTCCGTGACGCCCTCGGGAATCTCCACCGACGTAAGCGACTTGCAACCACAGAACGCATACTCGCCGATTACAGTGACGCTTGACGGAATCACCACAGACGAAAGCGACGTGCAGTCATAGAACGCACTCTCGCAGATTTCCGTGACACTAGACGGAATCACCACAGACGAAAGCGACGTGCAGTCATAGAACGCACTCTCGCAGATTTCCGTGACACTAGACGGAATCACCACAGACGAAAGCGACTCGCAGTAACTGAACGCCCTCTCGCCGATTTTCTCCATGCCCTCGGGAAGAGCCACCGATACAAGGGACTTGCAGTTCGAGAACACTCCGTATATTATTCCGCTTTGTTCGGCATCGAGTTCCGTGATGCCGAACAAAGCGAGGTTCTTCACGCCGCTCCAGTTATGTTCAGTCAATACGCCTTTGGCAAACAGGTTCAGAGAGCCGTCGGAATCCGCCTTGAACGTAATTTTCTCCGCTTCCGTTTTGGGAATCTCGGCAAGCGGCAGCCTTTGCTTTTTTATCACGTCAAAGATTTCTTCTCCGCTCTTCGAGAAGTCCGAGAAGGCTTCAATCACTTTCTGGATTTTCGGAAGCCACTTTGACGAAACCTCACCGAACTTGAATACGCCGACATTCTTCCCAGCTTTCACAAGAGCGACTGTTTCATTCTTCTTGTTTGAGAGAATCTCGACAGAAGAGTCCTCCACGCCCTCAAGCAAAGCAGAAATCAGAGCGACCGCACCTGCTTTCTGCACTTCGGCAATCTTTTTGTTTTTTGCTTTCTGCTTCAGCCTTTCGTCCTCAATTTCCAAAATATCTGCCATTGTTTATTCTCCTCACGTCATGCTGAACTCGTTTTGTCATTTCGACTACGCTCAATGACCAGTCGGTTGCTGAGCGAAGTCGAAGCATAGATTCCGAAACAAGTTCGCCAATGACTCCACGTCAAAATTCTCCACACTGCGGAGAATTTCGCTGTTCTGCTCCTGCAAGACTCTTTTTTTCAACATTGCGTCAGCATAATAACGCGGAGTGCGTCAGCCTAATAGCGCAGTACCGCGTCAGCATAATAGCGCGGAGTGCGTTAGCGTAATGACGCAGACCGCGCTAGCATAATGGCGCAGTTTTTATTTGACCGCTGTCAAGATTTTTGCGAAACCGCCAGTTTTCACATTAGCTGTTTCGTGTCTTGAGCCGTTGATTTTCGTTCTCACCTCCACCGTGAACTCGCCCTCGGGAACGTCCGCGCCGAGCATGACCATGACCTTCGCGGGCTTGGGGTCGCCGACAGGAACGCAGCGGTATTCCTTGCCGTCTGAAGCCTTGACGAAAACGCCCTGCTCCGTGTCCTTCTTGTCGAACTTCAAGCGAGAGCCGAGAAGCTCCATGACAGAGCCGACTTTGACAGCCTGAGTGTCGCCTGAAATCGAGTCAGAAACCTGCGTGATGTACGGGTCTGTGCTGCTGCCCTCTTTCTTGTAGACTTTGGCTTTTTTGGCGGCTTCACGGAGCAAAGTGCCAGCCGTTGCATTGAGATTGACAGCGTGGCGTTTTGGGTCGAAGGTGTCGTTCATGTTGGTGAACACGCCCGAAACGCTGAAAGACGTGCTGAACAAGTCCGAGTTGATGACACCGCCGTCCGCGATGATGTCCGCACAGACTTTCGCCTCGTTCTTGCGGACTGCTGCCAGTGCCGCCTCCGTCACTCCACCGAGCTTCACGATTTCCGCGTCGATTCGCTCCTGCGTCCACACCTGCGACTTTTCGGGAACGACCTGCGCCATGCAGTCGTCTGGGTCAGCCGTCAAGAGGTTTTCCCTCAAATAAATTGGAATCATAAAATGTCCTCCTTGCCTTAAAAGGCAGTTTTTTAAATACACCGTTTTTGTCATGCTTAACAGCTTTTATGTGAGAACCGATAAAGTGTGTTGATTTGATTGATGCCGCTTTTTGTAGTGGACGCCATGCGCCCCTTTGCCATTCGTTAAGATTTTGGATGTGTGGTTCCGGATGTCAGGCACTTTTTCCATGCCGGAATTGTAGTGCGGCACTATTGAATCGTCAAACAAAACGCATACGTTTTTGCGTCGACCACGCCCGGCGATGACGCAAAAAAGCCGCGCCGCCAAAGGAATTTTCCACTCCCCGACAGCACGGCTCGGAATCTTTACAGACTCTTTTTCGTTCAAGCATTGATAAAGCGTCTTTCCGCCATTGGTGTACAAAATGCAGTCTTCAATAAAAATGTTCTTGCTTTCTGGGTGCACAACAACCTTGCGACCGTCAATTCACTTGCCCTTCATTAGCAATAGCCTCAATGTCAACATTGTATTTTACTTCTACTCCCCATTTTGTATAGTCTGAAAAATAATACTCCCAAGGTTGATTAAGACCTAATTTATAACGAAATCTTTCTGCATCTTTTTCATTGCCTGCATAATACAATGCAGAAAAATCATCTTTCTTAGGCACACCTAAATCTAAGTCTTTTACATCTTTTGAAAGATATAGATTGCTAATTCTTACAATACGATGTGAACTTGAACGTTGAGCTGAAAAGGATACACATCGCTTAGGAAGGATTAATGTTCTGACAGAGCCAAAATTGGGAATGTCTATAAAACTGTTCGCAACATTATATAAATTAAGAGTATCCTTACTGCTAAAAATCTTCCAAGTTTCTTCAGAGAAATCGTCTATAATGCCTGCGAGAGAAACATTATTGATAGATTTTATCGCGTCAAGCTGTCGTATTGAATACAAGCCGCTAGCAACAGGCAGCACAGCAGTTTTCACTCCGCTCTTCTGCTCAATGGAAAGATACAAGCTGTCGGTGTCCGCATCGTTTACGCTGACATCTTTGAATGTGAAAGAAGCAGAATCAACTTCACCAACTTCACGCCCCCAACGATTTCTTCCCTTTTTCCTGTTGTCGCTTTGTATGCCGCTCTCTGAACTACCGTCATCCTGTTTATAGACATTCTTTGAACTATAGGTATACAAAAACTTCTTTGCATAACGAATATCAAAGCTGATGTCCTTTGAAGCAATCACCTTTTTCTTTGCGTCCAAAAGCTGCACGGAGAAAGTTCTATTTTCCTTTACAGAGTACATTTTCCAACCGGTACTATTATAACCTTTTAGATTACCGTTTTTATTTGCCGCAATAAGCCAGTTGTCGCCGCCAATCTCCTCGCCGTAGCTCCACGGGAAGCCGTTGATTTTGTCTCCCCAATTCTTGCTTTCAGGGATTTTGTGTAAACTATTCAAAAGCTCTGTGGCAAGTTTCTCGTTCTCGCCGTCGTCACTCTGCCACAAATACGGAGAAGACACCGTAAAGCTCACCGTGCCTCTCTCATAGTCCTGTGCGGTCATCTCCTCGGCTTGAATGTCGGAGAAATAGCGAAGCTCAAACTCAGGCGGATTAGAAGCGATGAGTTCTGCAGCTTGTCGGAGCAGTTTGTCCCAGTCGTTTCGCAATTTCATCATGTTCTTTGCGTTCGCGCCGAAGTTTCCGCTTGCCACAATGCTCGTCATATTCTGCATACGGCTGGAAACTTCGCTCAAATTGCGGTCGTTCTTCTTTGCCTGCACATAGTAGGTCAACGCTTCGATGTTCGCTCCGTTCTTCTCCGCCACGATACCTTTCGCCACGTTTGCCTGTGCACTCACTGTCGCCGTCATCACGCTCGCGCTCTTGGTCAAAGCCGAAACCGCTTCGGACGAGAGTTTTACGCCAAAGCCTTTCATCAAATCATACGAAATCTGATTTGCCGCCTCTCCGTTCTCAAGCGCGCTCTGCAAACAGTTCGGAACGCTTGCACTCGCCTTTGTTTCGCCTGTTTCAGCGTCGGTAATGCTGAAGTTCAGTGCATAGCTTAAGCCTTTTTGCATAATAGAGCCTGTAACAATCAGCTTTGCGTGCGTCAAGTTGCCCAATTCCAAAGCGTCCGCGTCAGAAAAAATCGCACTTTCGCCGAGTTTCTGCTCCGCTCTCACCATATCTGCATTCTGTCGGTCTATAACCGTCAAGCCAGAATACTGCTGCAAGTTCGACGTAATCACGCCCTGAACAAAAAGCGGAATCCACTCGTTTCCGTCTCCGATGTTCACGGTCTTTGGCGCAGGCACGGCAATCGCATTGTCCGCCGCAAATGCCGAAAGCGCAACAAATACACTGCATAACAGTGCAAAAATCTTCTTCATCAAAAACTCCTTGGAATATAAAATAAGCCCATACCGCTACGACAAAAGTCATATCGATATTGGCTTTTATGTATAACTAGAAACATACTCCGCAAGAGTACCGCTGTCAAAAAACACGGTCGCCTTTATACAAAAGGCCCTGCGGTTGCAAAGCACTTTTTCCATGCCGGAATTGTAGTGCGCCACTTTTGAATCGTCAAAGCCTAGGACGCGCTTCACCGTCAAGTCCGTCCGGTCGAGAAGGATGCGCAGGAGGAACTCCGGCAGCCGCAATTCCTGGATTCTCTCCCACATCTTCGGGTCGATTTTCTTTTCCGTCCCCGTCTTTTTCCCGCTCTCGCTAATCGCCCCCAATTCTGCCCCAAAACGCAACCGGCATTCCTCCCCTCTCACGAAAAAAGCCGCGCCGGCAAGATTCCTGCTGGCGCGGCTTTCATCCGCTTTATGTTATGATGGAAATCAGCCGACGGTCGCGGTCACGAGGACTTCCTTCGCGCCCGCGTCAGCGTTGACGACAAGGCCGTCCGCGCTTCCGCCCTTGACGGAGAGCGACACTTTGCCCGCCGGGTCGTTGTTCACGACGGAAATGCGGTATGTCACGCCGCGGAACACGCGCACAATCTCGGCGTTCCTGACGTGGGCGGGAAGGCGCGGCTCCACGCAGAGACCCGCGTAGTCGGGGCGCACGCCGCAGATGTACTGCGACAGCGCGACGAAGTTCCACGCCGCAGTTCCCGTAAGCCAGCTGTTCTTCGCCTCGCCGAACCTTCTCGCCGTCTTTCCGGCAATCATCTGCGCGTAGACGTACGGCTCGGTGCGGTGAATCTCGCTGATGTCCTCAAGATATGCGGGCGCGATTTTGCTGTAGTGCTCCCACGCGTCGGCGGGGCGCCCCGTCTTGATTTCGCCGATGACGACCCACGGATTGTTGTGGCAGAAGATTCCTCCGTTCTCCTTGTATCCCGGCGGATATGAGGAGACCTCGCCGAGCTCGACGTGGTATGTCCTGTACGGCGGGTCGACGATGCAGATTCCGTACTTGGAGTCGAGGCGTTCCTTCACGCTGTCGAGCGCCTTCGCCGGATAGCCCTTGTCCGCCCCGACCTGCGCCATCGTTCCGAATCCCTGGCTCTCGATGAAAATCTGGCCGTCCTCGCACTCGTGGCTTCCGACTTTGTTTCCCGCGTCGTCGTATGCGCGGAGATACCACGCGCCGTCCCAGCCCGCGGTGCAGATGCTTTCCTCCATCTTCTTCGCCTCAGCCTCCGCGAAGGCCGCCTCAGCCTCGTCGCCCATAAGGCGAGCCATCGCGGCGTAGTCGGGCGTGACGTAGACGAACATCTGCGCAATCATCACGGACTCGGCGTTCTTTCCTTCCTTGTTCGTGCATGTCTGGAACGAGTCGTTCGGGTCGGTCGAGAAGCAGTTGAGGTTCAGGCAGTCGTTCCAGTCGGCGCGGCCGATGAGCGGAAGACCGTGCGGTCCCATGTGCGTGGTGATGTAGCGGTAGCTGCGGCGGAGATGCTCGTACATCGTCGCCGTGTTCTTCTCGTCGTTGTCGAACGGAACCTGCACGTCGAGGAACGACTTGTCGCCCGTCTCGCGGATGTAGCCGCCGACTCCGAGGACGAGCCAGAGCGGGTCGTCGTTGAAGTTCGAGCCGATGTCGGCGTTCCCGCGCTTGGTGAGCGGCTGGAACTGGTGGTACGCGCTTCCGTCGGGGAACTGCGTCGCCGCGACGTCGAAGAGGCGGTCGCGGATTCTCTTGGCGGGAAGCTGGTGAGCCGCGCCGAGCATGTCCTGGCTCGTGTCGCGGAAGCCCAGGCCGCGTCCGATTCCGCTCTCGAAGTAGCTTGCCGAGCGGGCGAAGTTGTATGTGACGACGCACTGATACTGGTTCCAGAGCGCCATCCTGTCGAGCTTCTCGTCGCCCGTCTTGAGCGTGAAGTGAGACAGCGTCTCGTCCCAGAATTTCCTGAGCGCGCAGAACGCCTCGTCAACCTTTTCCGAGGTGCCGAATTTTTCCTGCAATGCGTAGGCTTTTTCCTTGTTGATGATTCCGCTCGCCGTGTTCGTGCGGAGAAGCCCCGCGTCAAGCGCCGCCTTCGCGTCCGCGTCCGAGAGGAATTTCTCCTCGTTCTCGACATATCCGAGGACGAAGACGAGCGTGCGGCTCTCGCCCGCCTTGAGCGTGACGTTCACGCGCTGGCTTGCGATGGGCGACCATCCGTCCGCGACGGAATTCCCGCTCTTTCCCGAAATGACGGCGTCCGCCTCGTCGAGCGAGTTGTGCAGCCCGAGGAACGTCTCGCGGTCGGTGTCGAACCCGTCGGCCTTGGCGTTCACGCTGAAGAACGCGAAGTGGTTGCGCCGCTCGCGGTATTCGGTCTTGTGGTAGATTGCGGTCCCGCGCGCCGTCGTCTCAATCTCGACCTCGCCCGTGGAGAAGTTGCGCTGGAAATTCGTGCAGTCGTCCTGCGCGTTGTAGAGACACCACTCGACGAACGACACGACGGAGACGGTCTTGTCCGCGCCGCTTTCGTTCCTGAGCGTGAGGCGCTGGACTTCGCAGTTCTCGCCGTTGGGAACTATATAAAGCACGTCGGCGGAAAGCCCGTTCTTTGCGGAAGAAATCTTCGTGTAGCCGAAGCCGTGGCGGCACTCGTAGCGGTCGAGCGCGGTCTTCATCGGCTTGAAGCCGGGGTTCCAGATTGCGTCGCCGTCCTTGATGAACAGGTAGCGCCCGTTCGCGTCGAGCGGAATGTCGTTGTAGCGGTAGCGCGTCAGGCGGCGGAGCCTCGCGTCCGTGTAGAACGCGTATCCGCCCGCCGTGTTCGAGATGAGCGAGAAGAATTTCTCGTTGCCCAAATAGTTTATCCACGGATACGGGGTGAGCGGCTGCTCAATCACATATTCCCGAGCCTCGTCGTCGAAGTGTCCGAATTTCATGCTTCCTCCTATTTCAAATGCAGCAAAAAACTGCGAGAAGGATACCAAAAAAAAACGCAGCCGTGAACAAAACGGAATCGAAACGAATTTAAATAATACAAAATTTGGACAATTCTGATAAAAAAATGACAATCAAACGCAAAACAGCGGAGCGGAAATGCCCCCGCAAAAAAAAATCCGCGGCAGACGTCGAAGAAGCCTGCCGCGGAAAAAACGCGCCCCGTCCGCCATAAGCCGGTTTCCGGCGGCGCGGTTTTGCCGGAATGCTACCGCGCTTTCTCCGCGCCGATTCCGAACGACCACTCGTACTCGACGGAGACGGAAAGAAGCTCGCGCCTCATGCCGCTGTCCGGGAATGAAGGCGGGTTCTCTATGTATATCCGCGCGTCCTTCGCCAGCGGCTCAATCTCAAGCTCAAGCGACGAAAGCTCCGCGCCGCAGCCCGTGAAACGCTTCAGCCCGATTTCCCACGGGATTCTCTCGTCCATGAAAAAATCGTCGAGGAGAAGATGCCGTTTTCCGCAAACGACGCTGAACAGCCGCGCGCTCCCGCCGACATAGCGGAGCGAGACGAACGCGTCGGAGATGCCGCCTGTTCCGATGCGGGAAAGCTCGCCCGAAAAGTCGAGCCCGTACCTGCCGCCGCCGAACGGGACGAACTCGCATGTTCCCGCCGACGAGGATGGCGCTCCGATTTTCTCGTACCGCGCGAAAAGCACCGGCGGCAAATCGTCCGCCTCGTTCATGTTGACGCTCCCAGTCCTGCGCCATCCGTCCGGGCACGAATCGAAATCCGGGAAGACGAGGAACGACGCGTCCCGCCTCCCCTCAATCCTGATGCCGCCGCCGGGCAGGCCGAACGCGTGCGCGTCGTCGCCCGTTATGAGAAGCCGTCCCCCAGCCTTCCACGCGTTGAGCGCGTTCCGCCGCGACAGGACGAGGAAATCGGACGGTTTTTCCCCGCCGGCAAAGTCGAAGAACGATGAGCGGCTCCCGTCGTTCCGCCTCTTGTAGAAGACGGTTTTCCCGCCGACCGCGCAGAACGGAGTCACCGTCGCAGTCCTCACGGGCGTCCCGCCGAATTCCATGTTGAACGGCAGGAAGAAGAAATCGCCGTCCTCTATTTCGAGCGCGGGAAGCCTCGTTTTACCGTCGGGTGAGAAAAGGACGGCGTCGTGGCGCGGAAGGTGCTGGTGGCGCACGTAATTGTTCACGAAGACGTATCCTTTCGAGCCGTCGCTTCTGAACGAATGGCGGAGGGAAGAGAAATCCGCGGGGTTTTGCGGATTTTCGTCAGGGATGACCGTCCCGAGCGCGCACAGGCTGCCGCCGAAATCCCCCGCAAAGTACGAAAGGAGCTTCAGCTCGCGCATCGTGTCGGAAACCTGCCCGAATTCGCGGATTGGCGCGCGGAAATCGTAATTTTTGACCGGAAGGTCGTTGAGCGAGCCGGTGTCCGTCGATTCCTGGAGCGTCGAGAGCCTGCCGTCGGGATTCGTCCCCCCGTGGTACATGTAGAAGCCGAGAAGGTTGCAGCCGCTTCCCATCTTGACGAGCGCGACCGCCGCGATGTCCGACGCTGTCGCAATCGTCCGCCGGTGCTTCGTCACCTGAAGCCCGCCTCCGAGCTCCGCCGTAAGATACGGGAATTTCTTTATGTCGAACGTAATCCCGTAGCCGAAACCGTGGTCGCTGCCGATATTGTGGTCGTTCCGCTCGAACGTGAACGTATAGTTCCCGCTCGGCTCGATTTCCGTCGTACGAGGGTCCCACGGAGCGTCGCAGTATCCGCCCATGACCGGAATCATCCCGCCGGTCCAGGCGCCGCCCCACCCCGTCGCGGTGTACAAGTCCACGACGAACCCGGCGTCGCGGGCACTGTCGCGCAGCTTCCGCATGTGGAGCTCGCCCGCCTCTTTCTCATATATGCCGCCGCAGTGCCCGAATTCGTTCTCAATCTGCACGCCGATTATCGTGCTCCCGACGAATCCGGCGACCTGCGAGAAGACGGCGCGGTACCACCGCCCGACCTCGGAAAGGTAGCGCGGGTCGTTCGTGCGCGGCTCGAAATCCTTCTTGAGCAGCCAGTCCGGGAATCCCCCGTTCCTGACCTCGCCGTGGCACCACGGGCCGATGCGCAAAAGAACTTTCATCCCGCACGATGACGCCGTCTCCACGAAGCGACGGAGGTTCCTGTCGCCGCTCCAGTCGTATTCGCCCTCAATCTCCTCGTGGTGAATCCAAATCGTATACGCGGAGACGACATCGACGCCGCCCGCCTTCATTTTCAGAAGCTCGTCCGCCCAAAAAGCGTTGGGGACGCGCGAATAGTGAATCTCTCCCATGACGGGGAACCATCTCTTCCCGTCGCGGATAAGGCTTATGCTGTCAAATCCGTATGACATCTAAAAATCCTCCAAACCCAAAAAAAGACCGTGCCCGCACGGGTCATCCGCGAAAAGCCAGGCACGGCCGAACGGAAAAACCGGGGCGGCTCATTCCTTGACCGCGGCGCCCCCGAAACTCGTCACGAGCGTCTTCTGCGTTATCAGGAAGAAGAGCACGAACGGGACGGCAATCAGGAGCGCGCCCGCCGCAAAAATCGTGAATTCGTTCTTCTTGTCGCTCACGAACCCGAAAAGCCCGACCGCAAGCGTCATCTTCTCGGACGAGCGCAGCACCATCTTCGGGAAGATGAAGTCCATCCACGGCGCGGTGAAGCTCGTTATCGCGAGGAACGTTATTATCGGGCGCGCCACGGGAAGGATTATCTGCCAGAAGACGCGCAGATGCCCCGCCCCGTCGATTCTCGCCGCCTCGTCAAGGTTCCGGCTCACCGTGTCCATGTAGTTTTTCACGAGCCAGGTGTTGTACGGGATGTTCCCCGCCGTGTAGACGAGGACGAGCCCCCAGAGCGTGTCGAGTCCCCCGCAGCGCAGCAGGATGACGTATATCGCAATCATCCCGACGAAGCTCGGGAAAATCTGAAGTATGAGCAGCGACATCAGAAAGGGTTTCTTGAGCCGGAAGGAGAAACGCGAGAAAACATATGCCGACAGCGACGACACGACAACAGTCGCCGCGGAAGTCGCCAGCGAAATCGCCAGCGTGTTCGCGAACCATCTTCCGTAATCGGTCTTCGTGAACAAATCGGCGAAATGCGCGACAGTGAACCCGTCCCCGAACGGCACGATGCTCATCGCCGCGATTGAATTCCCCGGGGAGAACGCGCCGGCGACGACGTACACGAGCGGATAGAGGACGAGGAACGAAATGGCGAGGAAAATGACGTACATGACGGATTTGTTGAGCCATTCCGCGAAATTCGTGTGGTTTATCTCTTTCATACGGAACCTTCCTTGTATGCTTTTGTCTTCCTGAACTGCAGAATCGCGAACGGAGCAAGGACGATGAAAATCATCACCGCGATGACCGACGCGTACTGGTACTGCTGCAGGTTCATCGTCAGCTTGTATATCCACGTCACGAGGATGTCCGTTCCGCCCGCCGACGTCACCGTCGAGTCCGCGACGACCGGCTCACCGCCCGTGAGGAAGAAAATCGCGCCGAAATTGTTCACGTTGTGCGCGAAGCTCATGATTATGAGCGGCAGCGTCTGGTAAAGGACGAGCGGCAGCGTTATCTTCGCGAAAATCTGTCTGCGGTTCGCGCCGTCAACGCGCGCAGCCTCGTTCATGTCCTCGCTGATTGCCGTCATCGTCCCCAGCGAAAGGAGCATGAAGTATCCGAATCCCGCCCAGAGGTTCACGAGGACGCATGTCACCTGCGCGAGGAGCGGGTCGGACAGCCACGGGATTCCCTTCTCGATAACCCCCAGGTGGATGAGCGTCCTGTTGATGATGCCGGACGTCCCGTTGAGGAGGTTCTTCCACACGAGCATGGAGACGACGTTCGGGACGGCATACGGAAGGATGAATATGAATCGGAACGCGGGGGCCACGGAAAACCTCGTCTCCTTGAGCTGCACCGCGACGACAAGCCCGCCGGCGTAGCACGTCACCGTCGCGAGCACCGCCCAGACAAGCGTCCACACGGCGACGCGGACGAATCCCGCCGACCAGTTGTTCCCGCCGCCGAGGAGGGAGGCGAAATTCTTCATGCCGACCCAATCTATAGTGTTGTTCGGCGATATGTGCGCCGGAGCCGAATAGTTCGTGAACGCGACGAGAACGGAGAACACGAGCGGCACGACGACGAAAACCGCGACCATGACGACCGCCGGCGCGAGCGCGAAGACGGGGAACGAGTCGGAAAGAGCCCTGCCCACCGACTCCGCCTGCGTCCGGAACCTGCCCGTCCGCCTGTACTCGCGATACCCGCTCATCGCGCTCCGGACGCTCAGCACGTAGAGCGCCGCGAAGACCGCACCCGCGGCGAGGACGAGAATCCCGTCTATCATCATGAAAAGCGAGTTGTCGCGCAGCTTTATGACAAGCTCCGGATGTGGCTCGCCGAGCGTCACGAACGACGCAAGCTTCCCCGCGAAGAACGGCAAAAGCGCGATGAACGCAAGCTCAAAGAACGCGAAGAACGCCCCCTTCGCATATTCCTTCAGGTAGACGATATGCGACAGCCCCATGAAGCACGTGGCAACGGCGCGCACCTTGCGCGACTCGTCGACGTCATTTCTCAAACTGACCATGTTTCCTCCTCCGCTAACCTACTGCGCCACAATCGCGGAATTGCAGGCATCGAGCTCCCTGCGCACGTCCGCGCCGTTCCATATGTTCTTCGAGGCGCTGTTCATAGCGTTCCAGTACATCGCCATCTCGGGAATCGACGGCATCGGGAACGAATATTCGAGCTGCTTCATGAACCCGCCGAGGTACGGGCTTTCCACGTCGACGCTCACGCTCGGAAGCGCGCCCGTCAGCCTGAACCGAAGAACCTGCATCTCGTCGCTCATGAGGAAACGCGCGAAATCGTTCGCCTCGTCAGGAAAATCGGAATACGCGGAGACGAACATCGCGCGCGTCCCCGAAAAAGACGCCGCGGGGCTATCGTCGCCAGGAAGCGACGGCAGCGGGGCAACGCCGAAATCGATTCCCGCCTTGCCGAACGCGACGACGTTCCACAGCCCCGTTATGTGCATCGCGGCGTTCCCGCTCTGGAATGCCGCGTCGACCGTCGCGGTGTCGAGGTCGGACGCGGGAATGTCGAGGGCATGGCGAAGGCTCTGGAAGAACCTCATCCCGCTGACCGATTTCTCCGAGTTTATGTTCGAATGCTCCCTGTCCGTCCCGTTCTCGCCGAACAGCCTGTTCCCGTCTGCGGTCGTGAAGACAATCGTGTAGTAGCCGTTACCCACGTCCATAACGAACCCGCGCTTTCCCGGATTCTCCGCGTTGAATCGCTCCGACCACGACGCGAGTGACTGCCACGTTCGCGGAACGTCCGCGTCGGCGATGAGATTCCGGTTGTAGAAAAGCGCGTACGTCTCGGCGGAAACGGGGTAGCCGTACATGATTCCGTCATACGTCAGGGCAGTCGAGCACGACTTGAGCGCCCGGCTGCGCACCTCCTCCGGATTCTTCGTCGCGAGTACGTGCCCGCCGATCGCAAGCGTCCCGAGCCTGTCGTGCGGCGCCGCGAAAACGTCGGGTCCGACGCCCGCAGGACCGTCAAGCGCAATCTGGCCGACGGAATCGCCGACCTCAACGTTGACGAACTTGATGCGGATTTTCGGGTGCGTCTCCTCGTAAATGCGCCCCGCCTGCCGTATGAATTCGTCAGGCCCGTTCGTCGATTCCCACACGACGAGCGTAATCGTCCCGTCCTCGGCGATACGGGGATTCTTCTTCGCGCACGAGCACAGCGCGAAAACAGCGGAGAGCGCCGCAACAAAGACGCTCCCCCTCGCAAATCTCCTCATACATTCCTCCTAAAATGCATTGCTTGTCCTATAAGGATTTCCCGCACGAGCGAACCCTGCATCACGCCGTCCCCCTGAATTCGAAGGAGCAGCCGACGAACGTGCATTCCTCGACGTCGTCGCCGGAAATCATCCTGAGCGCGGTCTCCGCCGCCCTCTCCCCGAGCCCGAACGCATCGACCTTCAGCGCGCTCACGGGCGGGTCGCTCGACGCGAGCAGCACGCTGTCGTGGAACGAGGCGATACGCACATCGCGCCCCGCCTCGATGCCGATTGCCTTCAGCACGGAAAGGACGCGCACGCACACCACGTCGTCGGAGCAGAGAATCAGATTCCAGTGGTTGTCGAACACCGACGTGTCCATGTCGTCAAGGTACGTGCAAATCGCGTACTGCACATCATCGGAGCACGTCTTCTCCATCCCGCCCAAAAACCCCAGAAGGCGATTGTTGTTCGCCTCGATGTCAAGGGAGCCGCAGACGAAAAGCACTCTGCCCCGCTCCACGAGGCCGCATCGCCTCACGCATTCGGCTGTAAAACGGGCGCAGCTTTCCGTCATCCGCGAATCGACGCAGACGAGCCCGTCCTTCACGCCGGAGCCGATTACGACGAACGGAATGCCGCTTTTCCTGAGGAATTCGATGTTTTCGTCCCCGCGCCGGAACTGCATCAGGACGACGCCGTCCACCTTCCTGTTCGAGACGACCTTCGCAAGCAGGCTTCCGCCCGCCGCGCCGTCCATGCAGACGAGGACGCTGTAATCCGAGGCGGCGGATTTCGCGACCATCCCGTTCAGGCATTCGTGGAAGAACATCATCTCGACGTTCGTCGCCTCCGACGGCATGACGGCGGCGATATTGAGCGTCAGCTGTTTCGCGAGCGCCTTCGCGGCAAGGTTCGGGATGAACCCGTTCCGATGCGCGCACTCCTCGACGCGGGCGCGCGTCTCCGCGCTTATTCTTTTCGAACCGGCAAGCGCACGGGAGACAGTGCTCTTCGATATGCCGAGTTCCCTGGCGATGTCGTCCATCGTGAACGACTGTTGGTGCAATCGGTTGCTCATACAGAAGCAACTGTACAATCGATTGCACAGAATGTCAACGAACAAAAAATACGATGTGCAGGGAAAACGCGACAGCTGAAGAAAAGCCGCGCAAAAAAAAGCACGCAATGACAGCCGAAAAAATTCCGTCACGCCGAACATGTTCAGCGCATCGGGGCGGGCGGCGAAGAAGAGGAAGCCGAATCACGTTCGGAACGGCAAAGCGTGCCGCTCAGCGCGATTTCCGGACGGAGCAAAAAAAAGCCGCGCCCGATTGCGGGGCGCGGCATATCGAATCAGATGAGGCGGGACACGCCGTCGCCGGACTCGCAGGCGAAGAACCCGGCTTCGTACCCGATTTTCGCGGAATACTCGCGCTGCACGTTCTCGATGAAGCTGCCTACGGAATCCTTGTGCACGAGAGCTATGGCGCAGCCGCCGAAACCGGCTCCCGTCATCCGCGCACCGAGGCATCCTTTCTGGGCGCACGCGGAATCGGCAAGCGTATCAAGCTCGACGCCGGTGACCTCGTAATCGTCACGGAGCGAGGCGTGCGATTCCTTCAGGAGCGAGCCGAGGCGGGCAAGGTTCCCCGCGCGGAGGGCGTCGACCGCATCCAGCACGCGCTGGTTCTCGTTCACGCAATGCGTCACGCGCCGCTCAAGCACGGGCTCCCCGACGATGCCGCGCACCTCGCCCCAGCGCGCAGGCGTCATGTCGCAGAGGGCTTCAATCTCGACGCCGCCGGCGCGCAGCCTCCGCAGCGCCTCCTCGCACTCGCCCCTCCGCTCGTTGTACTTCGAGTCGGCGAGCTTCCTGACCTTGTTCGTGTTCATGACGACGAAGCGGTAGTCGCCGAGCTCAAGCGGGGCATATTCGTATTCGAGCGTGGCGCAGTCGAGCATCTCGGCGAAATTGCGCTTTCCCGTCGCGATGATGAACTGGTCCATTATGCCGCAGTTCACCCCCATGAAGTTGTGCTCGCTCATCTGCCCGAGCTTGGCTATCTCGATGCGCCCGATGCCGAACCCGAACGTCTCGCTCACGGCATACGCGAACCCGCACTCAAGCGCGGAGCTCGACGAAATTCCGCCGCCCGCCGGAACGTTCGACACCATCAGAATCTCGAACCCGCAGCCGAAACGGCATCCGCGCGCCTTCATCTGGCTGAGGATTCCGTTCAGGTAGTTCGCGTAGTCGTTCTTCTTGTCGAAGGCGAAATCGTCGTTTATGTCGAATTCGAACGTCCCGGGGAAGCGCACGTCGTTGTACACGACCTTCGTGTCGCTCCTCTTCCGTATCGCCACGTAAAGGTAGCGGTTGATTGCCGCGGGAAACACCTTCCCGCCGTTGTAGTCAATGTGCTCGCCGATTATGTTTATGCGCGCCGGCGAGGAGAAGACCGCGACGTCCTCGCCCCTGCCGCCGTAAATCCTGACGAATTCGGGGACAAGCTCCCTCGGGTCGTATTCCCTAGCTGTAAGACTCATCGTAACCTCCAAAAATGCCGCTGGAGACCGCGGCAAATAAGAATAAACCTGTCCGGAAACTTCATTTTCCGAACAGGTTACTTTGAAATGCGATGTTCAAAAACGTGCTGCTTGCGCGCCTTTGAACTCGTCGACCAGAGCGATAACGAAGTTATCGGACAGGTCTAATCAAAGGAATTTGTAAAGCGTCTCCGAGCGGTACACCTCGCCCGGATTCATAATGCAGCCGGGGAATTCCGCGCGGTTCACCGCATCGTTGAGGCGCTGCGACTCGAAGCAGATTCCGTCGTGCTTCGAATGCGTCATGCCGTCCCTTCCGCGGCTTCCCTCGAGGTAGTTCCCCGAATACACCTGGACCCCGCGCTGGTTCGTGAAAATCTCCATCGAGATTCCCGTGAGCGGAGAGGAAACCATGCCGAAACGCACCATCCCCGTCTCGTCGGCGCCCGTGATGTAGCAGTTGTCATATCCGCCGCCGATTCTAATGTCGCATCCGGCGATGTCCTTCCCCACGCTCTTCGCGGAGCGGAAGTCGAGCGGCGTCCCGGCTACGGGGAGAATCCTTCCCGTCGGGATGCACGCGCCGTCCACCTCAAGGAATTCGCCCGAGTCAATCTGAAGCTCGTGGTTGAGGATGCCCTCGATTTTCCCGCCCTCGGGCTTCGTTCCGTTGAGGTTGAAATACGAATGGTTCGTAAGCGAAATCGGCGTCCTCGAATCGCACGTCGCGGTGTACCCCATGAAGAGTCCGCCGTCCCTCAGCGCGTACTCGACGGTTATGTCCACGTTCCCGGGGAACCCCTGCTCGCCGTCGGCGCTCCTTCTCCTGAAAATCACGCCGTCATCTGTCGCCCCGCTGCTCCAAAGCGCCTTCTCGTAACGGAACGTTCCCCCGTGCAGCGTGTTCGCGCCGTCGTTCGCGTCAAGCTCGTACCTCTTCCCGTCAAGGGTGAACCCCGCGCCTGATATCCTGTTGGCGACGCGCCCGACGACCGCGCCGCGGGAATCCCCGCACCCGTCGTATTCGCCGACGGTGCCGAATCCCAGCGCCACGTCGACCATGTTCCCGGAACGGTCCGGCACGAATATCGACAGAATGGTGCAGCCCAAATCGGTCGCGACGAATTTCATCCGGCCGTCCGACACGCTGTAGACGAGATTCTTCCCGTCAACGGATTTCTCAACAACGCATTTCATAAAATACCTCACACTTTCGAGAGGAAGCGCTCGAATGCGGCGCGCCCCCCATCATCGCACTTGAAAACGCCGGCATGCTCGAGAACCTTCGAGAACACCATCCCGACCTCACGCTGCAGGATTCCCCACGCCATCCGCTGCTCCACTTTCCCGTACTTCGCGCGAAGCTCAGAGAGCCAGTCGGCATGCTTCGACAGAACCTCGTCGCCGGAGATGTCCCGCCCGTCCACGAACGCGTCGGCGAGCGCGGAAAGCTCGTCCTTGAGGCGCGCGGGAAGGACGGCAAGCCCCATAACCTCAATCAGCCCGATGTTCTCCTTCTTGATGTGGTGGAGCTCCTTGTGCGGATGGTAGACTCCGAGCGGATGCTCCTCCGTCGTGATGTTGTTCCGCAGGACGAGATCGAGCTCGAATTTCCCGCCGCGCATGCGCGCTATCGGGGTTATCGTGTTGTGCATCTCGCCGCCGCTCTCCGCGATGATGAACGCGCTCTCGTCGGTGTACGAGCGCCATTTCTCGAGGATGCGGTCGGCAAGCTCGACGAGCCGCTCCGCCGAAGCCGAGGATATCCTCACGACGCTCAGCGGCCACCTGACTATCCCGACCTCGACGTCCTTGAAGCCGTCTATGACGACCATCTTCTCGTATCCGGCCTTCGCCATGGGGAATTCGTACGCCCCGCCCTGATAGTGGTCGTGCGACAGTATCGAGCCTCCGACTATCGGCAAGTCGGCGTTGCTCCCGAGCGTGTAGTGCGGGAATTTCCCCACGAATTCGAGCAGCCGCTCGAACGTCTTCCTGCATATCTTCATGGGAACATGCTCATAGTTGAAGACGATGCAGTGCTCGTTGTAGTACACATACGGCGAATACTGGAATCCCCATTTCTCGCCCGCCAGCTCAAGCGCTATCACGCGGTGGTTCGCCCGTGCCGCGTGGTCGAGCCTTCCGCCGTAGCCGACGTTCTCCTTGCAGAGAAGGCACTTCGGGTATCCTGCATTTCTGATGCTCTTTGCCGCTGCGATTGCCTTCGGGTCCTTCTCCGGTTTCGAGAGGTTTATCGTTATGTCCAGCTCCCCGAACGGCGTCTCCGTCTTCCACTTCAGGTCCTTGCGGATTCTGTACCGCCTGATATAGTCGGTGTCCTGCGAGAACTTGTAGAAGAAATCGGTGGCCTCTTTTGCGCTTCTCTCGTACCTGCTCCAGAATTCCCTTGAGATTTCGGAAGGTTTCGAGACCATGACCGCCATCAGTTTCGTGTCGAAGATGTCCCTGTGCGTTTTTGTCGGTCCGGCGACTCCCTTCTCCTGCGCGTAGTCCAGCATTTCCGAAAGGATTTCCTCCAAATCGTCCACGCTCACTTCGGGAAGGGAATTGGCTTCGTCGTCGTTTTCGAATCCGTCAAGCCCAAGCTCCGAAAGGAGTCTGTTTTTCACGAACGCGACGTCCTCGCGCTCAATCAGTCCCGTCCTGACTCCATAGGACGCGAGCCTGCTGATGTTCTCATAGATGTTCATGCGGCCATTCTAACGTTTTTTTTAAGAAAAATACAACTGCAACCGATTGCATAGATTTTTCCGTATTTCCCGAAAATGGTTGCCGGTTTCCAAAAAAAAGCGGTGTTGTTCCTTCGATTCTTTTTGAACCAAACGGAGACGGCGCAGCCGTCGGAGTGCGGTAGGTGGGGTTCGGGGACGCTTCCCCGAGTTGTTTGTCAGGGCTTTCCCGGAAGCTCTTTTCTTTTTGGGCGTTATTTCCAAGACACTTTAGTGGCGAGGAAATGACGCCCTAAGAAGTCTAAGAAGACTAAGAGAGGCCAAAAAAAGTGCCTTTTTTCATTCCAAGTCCCGAACTGTTTCATTCCAAGTCCCGAACTGTTTCATTCCAAGTCCCGAACTGTTTCATTCCAAGTCCCGAACTGTTTCATTCCAAGTCCCGAACTGCTTTACTTGTGTACTGCGAAAAACGGTTCAAGGTACTCTGAATATGTATGTATGTTTTTTTTCATTCCAAGTCCCGAACCACTTTACTCATGTACCGCAAAAATCGCGATTCTGCTCGTGATTTTATACGATACAGGAATTTCATTCCAAGTCCCGAACCGCGCGCTTTTTGTGTAGTCGTTTTCAGAACGCGTTGTGGTTCTTTCCCACGCTCTCGTCGTCCTTCGCGATGGCGGCAAGCTCCTCGTCGGTGAGGTTTCCTTCGTACTCGGGAATCATCGTCTTGTCGCTCTCCCTGTACACCCCGATTATGAATTCCTTCGAAGAGGCGTTGTAGGTGCATTTTTTTGGGGCATAGCGGAAACCTTTCAGGAGCCCGTTCCGCGCCATCTCGTTCAGTAGCATGTTCGCCTTGTCCACGAAAATCCGCATCTCGTTCGTGTTGCGGATTTTGAGGTGCGTGTTGAGGTTCTGCGGGTCGACGTGTATCAGCATGTCCTCCGCCTTTATCGTTATGTAGTCGCCGTTTCCGTTGTCGCGTTCCGCCAGATACAGCGCGTATTTCCGGTACGTTGTCGGGTACTTCCTCACCGAACGGTATTTCATGAACTTGGGGGAATTCTTGAACTGCCGTATCGAGGTCTCGAGCTTCGCCTGGAAGTTCGTCCCAATCTGCACGAACGGCCCCCCGATTTCCTTGAGCGCCGCCTCGAAAAGCGGGCCGAAGAACGTTATTTCTATCCCGTATATCTTGCCGAACTTCTCCGAGTCGTCCTTGCCGCTCTCGATGATGTCCTCGAGCTTGTCCATGAGCTCCTCGGCCATCGCCTCGTCGGCGTTCGTCTTCTTGATTTCAATCATCTGGTTCATGATTTCCTCCGTCTTCTTGTTGCGGAGGTTGCGCTGCCGCTCTATCAGGTTTTTGATTCGGGAGTCGTTCTTGTCCGTCGCCTCCTGATAGAGCGTTATCTGAATCGGAGACGTCCTGACGATTATCCCGTTCCCGATTGATATCGCCTTGACTGTCTTCGAGTCCTGCAGCTTGAGCAGCTCCTTGAGTAGCGTGTTCTTCGTCTCCTTCCTGTAGCTCCCCAGCGCGAAGTGCTTGAAGTCCTCCCAGGTGAGAGTCGCGTGCAGGAAGAAGCTGTCAGGAACCTGCTGAACTATCGGCTCTCCGTTTATCGTCGGGTTCTCGTTGCAGAGCATTGTTATGCAGTCGAAGAGGTACGGATACGCGCCGGCAAGCTGGTATGCGTTCGACTTGAGCTTGTCCGTCGTCAGCTTCCTGTTCTCGTCGATTACCGTCATCGACTGCGTTGATTTCTGCGTCGCCAGCTCCGTGGAGACAAGGTTCTTCGGGTATCTCAGGTTCGTCAGTTCTTTCATGTTCGTTCCGCCGCCTTTATCGTTTGTTCGGGATTATCTGCGTGTTCGTGACGATTATGTCGCCGAGCTTCTCGAGGTAGAGGAGGCAGTCCATGCCTCGCTTTATCCCGTCCGAGAGCGTCATGCCGTGCCTCGCGAAGAGGACTTTCAGCTCGGTTTTCAGCGCTTTCGGCATCCTGACGGAGACGACGGTCGTGTCGTCCGCCTTCTCCTCTCGCTCCGCCGCCGCCTTTGGCGTGTTCGCCTGTATGCTCTCTATCTGGCTTCCGATGCTTCCCGTCCCGGCTTTTGCCGGCTGCTGCGTGAGTTTGAGCGCCATTTATTTCAGAGCCTCCGCTATTCCCGCGAGCGCCGTGAGGGTGTCCTTCTTGACGTCCTTCACCATGTCGACCGCGCAATGGAGCCCCTGCGCCTTTTTCACCGCCTGGTCGACGGGGATGATGTAGAAGTTGTATCCCGACAGTTTCTGGAATTCCGAGAAGAACTGCTTCTGCTGGGAAATGCGCTCGTCCCTCTTGTTGAATATTATCTTGTTGAACAGCGGCTTGTCGTCGCCGAGGTCCTCCTGCTTCCTGAGCTCCGCGATGTTCGCGGTGAACGATTCCATTCCGTCGGCGCTGAACACGTCGAGCTCGAGGACCGCGACAATCTCGTCCGACGCGAGGAAGATGTTCCATTCCAGCGGGTTGAACGCGGGGCTCGTGTCAATGACGCAGTAGTCGAATCCTTCGACTTCAGCCGCCGCGACGACGTTCCTCTTGAATTCCTTGTGGTACTTCGGCGCCCGATACAGCGCGTAGTCCCGAAGACCGCCGCCGACTCCCGCCGTCGGGAGAACGAACAGGTTCTCTATCCCCGTCTCAACGATTGCCTCCCTGAGCGTGCATTTTTCCTCGAGGACCTGCGCGAGCTCGAAGCTCAGGCTGTCGATGAGCCATGTTGACGTGTTCCCCTGCGAGTCGGCGTCGACCATCAGCGTCTTGCCCCTTTTTGCAAGCTCCGTCGCCACTGCCACTGCGGTGCTCGTCTTCCCTACGCCGCCCTTCTGGTTTGCGAATGTTATCGTTTTCATGATGTGCCTCTTTTTTCTGATGTATACAAACACACTACCATATTCTATTTGTAGTGTCAATGTATGACAACTAGAATACAAACATACTACAACACTACAAATACACTACAGAAGAAAATGCCGTTTTTTCGCTGTTTTTTACCCCTGCGAGAACGGCCGTAGACGCGCCGGATTTTCTTTTTTGGGAAAAATATCAGCCGAAGGGGTTGGACGCAATGTCGGGCGTTTTTATGCGGTTTACGGGGGTGCCGTTTTTTGCTTTTTTGACTATGTGTTTTTGCAACAATGTGGCGGCATATTCGAATCTTTTGGAACAGCCGGTTGGGGTATTGTTTTTTGTTCCCTCTTTTTGAAAAAAAAATGTCCGTCGGCAGGATGCCGCCCGTTATGCCGATTTGTCGGCAAACGGGTGTTGACAATTTTTGATAAGTGATATTACTATCGTCATTGTGATAGTAATTCTATCAGTATGAATTGATGCCACTCATACTGATGAAAAATCGACAAAAGAAAAACGGAGGAAAAAATTATGAGGATGACAAAACGGACGAAAAGGTTTTTTGCTGCGGCCGCGCTTCTTTCTCTTTCGGCGGGGATGACGTTTGCGGAGACGCACGAGCTTGTGAAGGCGCACACGCTTGAGAGCAGCGCGGGAACGATATCGTTCGGCGCGTGGGGACGCTCTACGTTTGAGCTGGGGCATTCGAACAGTTCGACGAAAGTGACGGTCGATATGACAAGCCTTGCGACTTCGGCAACTGCATCTGCGGAAAGCGATATTGCAGCTTACGAAGCGGCAAAAAGCAGCGGCACGCTGTCGGCTGTGAATGCAGCTGTCACGAGCCTTGGCGTTCCCGGGGTTGAAAGCGTGGATTTGGCGGATGACCAGAGCAATATTGCGGCTTATGGCACTGCTGTCGCGACATATAAAGGATACAAAGCCGCGTATGACGCATATGCGGGCGGAAATACCGATACTGCTGCGGTTCTTGGAATTGCGCAGTCAGAAGGCAGCAAGGCAGGCGAGAATTTCACGAAATATGCGACGGCAAAAGGATTGATGGCGGCTCTTGAAGGGTTCAAGGCGGACACTTCATCATCAAAAAACTTCGCGGGGCTGAATCCGGACTGGTCATACGGCTCCCGCGTCGGATTCTGGATTATCGGGCGCACGCCTGACGAGAAATTCGGGTTCGATTTCAACCTTGATTCGGACGCGCGCGCGCTGTTCGTCCATAAGCTGTGGGATTCGACTGAGGATACGAGCAAAATCAACTACAACGAGGACGGAAAATACGCCGTCGCAATCGGTGACCAGGCAAAAATCTGGGCGAAGATGGACAACCCGCTTTTCCAGACGAAAGTCTCGTTCGGGCGCATGAGGGAGAACGAGCTGAGGGGAAAAATCGGCGACTTCGGGCAGCGCGAGTCCGGCGACGTGAAGAGCGAGGACGACATCTTCCAGGAAATTTGGACTGCGACGGGACTTTTCGCGTCCGTCAAGGGAAACGAGGATTCCGTCCTCAAGGGATTCTACGCGAACGCCGCGATTGACCTTGCCGGCAACATCGGCGAGCTCCAAATCGGAAACGATACGATAAAGAACGACAGCGCCGCGGACAAGGACAGCTCTCAGTCGGTGGGCATGTACGACGCGTTCCGCACGGCGCAGGCGGGAATCGGCTACACCGTGCCGGGGCTTCTGCAGGTAAAGGCGCAGTATTGGGGAGATTCGATTGCGGCTTCTAACTACCGCTACGAGGCGAGCAAATATCAGGCTGCCCGCAGCGTCGGATACGATATGAACGATTATTACGGCCGCATGGAATTCGGAATCGACTGGCTCGGGTTTATGGGCGGTGCGAGCAGTCTCGGCGACCTCGACCTTGAGAAAAATCCGAACGCGGCTCTCATCGAGCTCGGGGTCAAGGTTCCGATTGTCACGCGCGAAGGGCTCCGCGACTATGACCCGGAGAAATTCTACAACTGGTATTCCTGCCTCGGTGCGATGGGCGTCATTCAGAAGGGTTTCATCCTTTACAAAGGTCACTTGTGGGGCGGACAGGGAACGTCGAACCTCGGAAATTACACGGACATTTCCGGAAGCGGTTCCGGCCTGCTTACGATGGAGGCGGGCGACGGCGCGAACATCTTCATGGCGGGTGCCGATTTCCTCGCGGAGGTCTGCCTGAACCCGTTCGGAAAGCAGGACGTGTTCCTCGGGCTTTCCGGAAACTACAACATCACTTCCGCGAGCGCTGACGGAAAAGCGATTGCGATGGGGCAGACGCTCGCTCTCAATGACCTTGAGCTCCGCCAGCACAATATCGGCGCGGAAATCTACGTGAAGAAGACGTTCGGCGCGAACAACTATCTCTTTGCCGGAATCGCCGAGAGGTTCTCGCTTTCGTCTATGGACGGAAACGTGGAAGGCCTTGTCGACCTTTCCTACACCTCCAAGAACAATAAATTCTACATGCCGATTGGAATCGAGATGTTCTTCTGATTCAGGGCGGAAAAAAATCATATTATTATAGAAGAAACCGGACGAATCCGCGCGCATCTAGGGCGGACTCGTCCGGCGGTGAGGATTTACTGGATATGCTTTCTGAAAGAATTGAGTACATGTACGAGGGGGCGGGGGAGCGCGACGAGTGCAGCCGGACCTTCGCGCGTTTTTCCATCAACAATCTCATTGGGCGGTTCATCCCCGAAGGATGCCGGTCGTTCTGTCTGGAGAATGACTTCTCCTTTTACGGTTCTGGCTGGCAGTCATGGGGATTCGGCGGCGAGGTCGCGTGCGGAAAGGCGCAGGAAAAGTATTTTCCGGTGATTCCCCAATGGAAACAGTATTTTACGCCCCCGGGAAGGCGGCGCGGGATAAGCCGGCGCGCGCTCGTCGGGTGCTTCATAATGTATTTGCGGTGGAACGTCGGCGGGCGGAACGTCTATCTGGCGCTTTGTTCCACGGGGAACTGCCGTACGGGAACGTCCGCGCTTCCGCCCGTGGTGTTCGGCGTGGACAGAAACGCGCGGGAGATTGCCTGCTCCGTCATATCCGACGGGCACGAATGGCGTCGCGGGGACAAAATCGCGGAGCTTTTCGTTTTCGGCGCGGACGGTTTTTTCGAGCTGAAGGATTCGGTGCGCGCGCTTTATTCGCATGACGACGGGGAGCGTTTCGGGCGGCTCTCGTTCCTCGGCGGCGGGATGATTGGCGGCTGGGAGTCGTGGTACAACCACTATGCGGATATAAACTGGAATCTTATCAGGGCCGACCTCGATTCGCTCGACACTTCGCAGAATATCGTCAAGGTGCAGTTCATCGACGGCGGCAAACCGTGCGTCTTCCAGGTCGATGACGGATGGGAGCGTGCGCTCGGCGATTGGGATGCCGACAAGTCGCGTTTTCCAAGCGGGATGCGCGCGCTCGCATCGGAAATTTCGTCGAGGGGATATGTTCCCGGGTTGTGGCTCGCGCCGTTCATCGTCGATTTCCGCTCCGAATTCGCGCGGAATCATCTCGACTGGATTCTCCGCGACAAAAAAGGAAAGCCCGTTGCCGCGGGAATGAACCCGCTTTGGGGCGCGTCGTTCGGAAAGGAGCAGCCCTCGCTTCCGCATTCGTATTTCTGCCTCGACCTCAGCCGCGGCGACGTTCTCGATTACCTCGACTCTCTCATGGAAAAAGTAATCGAGGAGTGGGGATTCCGCTACATAAAGCTCGACTTCCTCTTTGCGGGGATGCTGGTCGGGAATTTCGCGCGCGAAGGCGCCCCCTACGAATGGTACGACAAGGCGGTGCGCGTCCTTACGCGGCGCACGGTGAACGCGGCGGGGGAGGGGGTCGCCTACCTCGGCTGCGGGCTTCCGTTCGAAAGCTCGTTCAACGCATTCCCGCTTTCGCGCATCGGGCCGGACACGAAGGAAGCGTGGGACGTGGGCTGGCTGCGCGCCGCGCATTTTCCGGCACGGACGAGCGCGTTCGCGAACATGCAGAGCACGCTCGGGCACGCGTTTTGGGACGGCGCTGTTTTCCTTAACGACCCGGACGTCGTTTTCATGCGCTCCGAGAACATCATGCTTTGCGACAAGGAGAAAATCCTCATCGCGCTGGTGAATTTCCTTTTTGCGAGCCAGCTGATGTATTCGGACGATCCGACGGAATTCGACGTCTCGCGCGAGGGAAAGCTGACGGAAAAAATCTGCGGGCTTTTCGGGAAGTTCGGCGGAATCGAATTCGGCGTCGAGAATATCAGCCCGGTCGCTTATTCGGTTTTCAGCAGGAACGGAAAATACCGCGGGATAATAAATCTGGGCGACTCGCCGTTCCGCGCGGAGCGGAAGACGGTTGCGGGCGCTGCAACGGATGATGCCGCGCTTGAGCCGGTAATCGAATTCGCGTCGGGGCGCGGGAACGCGCTTGTCTTCGAGCCGCATTCGATTTCGCTTTACGAGGTCCGTTATGGCGGCGCGGAAAAAAATGAGGCGGATTCCGGAAAAACACGATTTTAAGCAAGGGGGAAAAATGGACAGAACATCGGAAATATTCGGCAACAAGATTGACAGCAGGACGGTGAGGAAGGCGTTCGCGAGACAGCGGAAATTCCTGCGGAAATTCGGCGACGACAGAAACAGAAAATACCATCTTGCCGTCGTGGACAATCCCGTCCTCACGCCCGCATTCGGCGCGAAGGTGCTCACCCTTTCCGACAAGCCGCTCGGGAAACTGCCCGAGAAATGCGTTGTAATCGGAAACATCCGCATGGGGTTCGGGCATTACCGCATATCGATGGCGATGGCGAGCGCCGCGCGCGCTTTGGGCTACACCCCGCTTTGGCTCGACCTGAATTCTTTTCCCGAAACGACGGGTACGAAGATAATCGCCTATCAGAACAAACTCTATTCGATGGCGTCGAGGCTCTCGCAGAAGTCGAGGATGTTCAACAAATTCGTCTGGGATCCGCTCAACACGGAGGGGTTCAAGCGCCTCACGTACAACGCGGTTGACCAGGCTTCGTCCGAGCTGATGACGCCCGTTATGAGAGACCTTCCGCGCGACATTCCGTTCATCGCGACGCACGTCTGGCCGGCGCAGGCCGCGGTGCACGCGGGATTCTCGCACGTGGTGAACGCGATACCCGACAACTGGGCGATGGCGCTCCACCTTTCCGAGGGCGCGCTCCATCTCGTGCAGACGCCGTCGTCGTATTTCTCGTACCGGACGCTCAAATCGTTCGCGGGCGAGAAAGTGCTTGCGCCGATGGGCGAGGGCGACATTTTCTATGCCGGGCATTACATCGACGACGAATTCGTCTCGAACATAGAGAAGGACTGCGCCGAGCGGATTGCCCGCGCTGAATCGGGAAAACCCGTGCGCTTCCTCCTCACGATTGGGGGCGCGGGCGCGCAGGGCGACTATTTTGCCGCGCTCGTTCGGAAGCTCGTCCCGTTCATAAAAGAGGGGAGGGCGGTTCTCTACCTGAATATCGGGGATTACAAAAGCGTCTGGGACATGTTCGAGCAGAAAGTCCCGGAGCTTGGCGGGATTTCCGAGACGCACTTCGACGATTGGGAAGGAACGCGCGCGTTCGCCTCGTCCCCGGCCGAATCCGGCGTGCACGTGTTCTGCCACAAGGACATATTCGCTGCGGTCTACGCGACGAATCTCCTCATGCGCGCCTGCGACGTTCTCATAACGAAGCCGAGCGAGCTTGCGTTCTATCCCGTCCCGAAGCTCATGATTCAGCACGTCGGCGGGCACGAATGCTGGGGCGCTGTCCGTGCTGCCGAAATCGGGGACGGAACGCCGGAATGCCCGAATCTTGCCTACGCGGAGTCCATGCTCGCATCATTCATAGAAAAACGTGATATTCTCTTGAAAATGAATCATGCGATTCTGTCAAACAAGAAGTCCGGGATTTACAACGGCGCCTACCACGCTGTGGAGCTTGCCGCCGACATGGATTCCGGGCGAAAGGAGTCCGTTTATGCCTATGCAGGCCGCTGAGAGAAGAAAGATTGAGATGGAGAACCTCCGCAACGAGCGTATGCGCCACATCGTCGAGTGCGCGTTCGGGTTGTTCGCGGAGAAGGGAATCGAGAGCATATCGATGAACGAGATTGCCGTTCAGGCGGAAATCGGGGTCGCGTCCCTCTACCGTTATTTCCAGACGAAGGAGGATTTGGCGATTGAGGCGGCGATTTATGCTTGGGGAGTCGAGGAGCGCGTTTTTTCCGGCGTCTTTTCCACCGAGGAGTACGGTTCGCTCAGCGGCCTTGAGCAGATACGAAGCCTGCTTGAGGTTTTTCAGGATGCTGTCGTCACGCAGAGAAGTTTCTTCAGCTTCATCTATTATTTCGACTCTTTCATAACGAAGGGGGATGTCGGCGCGGAGAAACTCAGGCGCTACGACGAAACCGTAAACGTGACGAACCAGCTCGTCATCAATGCGTTCTCGAAAGGCAGAAAGGACGGCTCGATTCATCTCGGGAAAAGCGGCTCCGCATTTCCCGAGGCGTCCGACCTCGAAATCTGCTTCACGATGATGCACTCGCTTTTCTGCGTCGCGCAAAAAATCGCCATTTCCGGGGAGATGCTCCAGATGGACAGGGCGTTTGAGGGGCGGCGGCAGATAGAGATTCTTATAAACATGATGCTTTCCGCGCTCGGCTGACGCGGGAATCGTGCCGGCGGGAATGTTCCGCCGCAATCGAAAAGGAGGATTACAAAATGTTGGGTCTGAAAGAGAAGATATCGTATGGTCTTGGCGCCGTCGGTAAGGATATGGTCTATATGCTTTCCGCGAGCTACGTCCTCTACTATTTCGAGGATATCCTCGGAGTGAGCGCCGCCGCGATGGGCGTCATCCTTCTTGTGGCGCGTGTTTTCGACGCGTTCAACGATCCGATAATGGGCGTCGTCGTGGCGAAAACAAGGACGCGCTGGGGAAAATTCCGTCCGTGGCTTCTTGTCGGGACGCTGACGAATGCCGTCGTCCTTTTCCTCATGTTCGCGGCTCCGCCGTCGCTTGACGCGCGCGGTCTTGTCGCATATGCCGCCGTCACGTACATCGTGTGGGGCGTCACCTACACGATGATGGACATTCCCTACTGGTCGATGATTCCCGCGTTCACGAACGGCGGAAGCGAGCGTGAAGGTCTGACGACTTTGGCAAGGAGCTGCGCGGGAGTCGGTTCCGCGATTATCTCGATACTGACGATGGTCGCCGTTCCTGTTCTCGGAAAGATTTTCGGCGGCGCCGTTCCTGCCGGGCTTTCGATGCGCTTTCCTGAAAAGCAGTGGATTGAGCTGAACGGGTTCAGGTACTTCACGCTCGCGGTCGCAGTTCTCTTCGTCGTCTTTACGATAGTGATGTGCGTTTTCGTCAGGGAAAAATCGTCCGTGGACATGAAAACGGCATCTGTCGGCGAGATGTTCCGCGCGCTCGTCCAGAACGACCAGGCGATGACCGTAGTCCTCACGATTGTCGTCATAAACATCGCGCTCTACATAACGTCGAACCTCGTCATCTATTTCTTCAAGTACGACATCGGCGGAACGTCCTGGCACAACGGGTACGCGCTTTTCAACATGGTCGGCGGCGGAACGCAGATTCTCGCGATGATGATTCTCTATCCATTCCTTCGCGGCGTTCTCAAACTGAACAACATCCGGATTTTCTACGTCAGCATATTCATGAGCATCATCGGGTACGTCGCGCTTCTCGCGCTCGCGACTATCGGCGTGTCGAACATTGTCCCGCTCCTCGTGCCCGGCGTCCTCGTCATGGCGTCTGCGGGCGTGAACAACGTCATAATCACGGTTTTCCTTGCGAACACCGTCGATTACGGCGAGCTGAAGAACAACCGCAGGGACGAGAGCGTGATTTTCTCGATGCAGACGTTCGTGGTGAAGCTCGCCTCGGGAATTTCCGCGTTCGTCGCGTCGATAGCGCTTTCCGTGCTGAATTTCAAGCAGGCGGGCGGTTCCTACATCGCCGATTCGGGAATCGATTTTGCGGCCGGCGTTCCCGCGTCGTCGAAAATGGCGCTCCGCATGGTGATGACGCTCGTTCCGATTTTCGTTCTTGCCGCGGGTCTCCTTCTTTTCCGGAGCCGGTTCACCCTGACGGATTCCAAAATCGCCGAGATTTCGGAGAAGCTTTCCGCAAAGAAATCTGCCCGGGAATAGATGCTTTCCCGTGAAACATTTCACGGGTTTTTCAATGCTGTTTCAATAATGCCTCGCCGGAAAAGCTGCAATCCGCGCGGGGCTTTTTTTGGGATGGTCTCGGAGCGAAAGTTGAAGTATAGTAGATTTGTCCGGAATCCGTTTTCGCTTCCGGAACGGGGGCTTTTATGGTTTTGTACAGCGTCTCGAAAGGCATTTCGCTTGACGACATACGGAAAGAGAAGAAATTCGTGGAATGGGACTCGAAATTCGAGATGGGAATAGAGAAAATCGACTCGCAGCACAAAAAACTTGTCGAGTTGTGCGACGGTCTCTACAAAAAAATAATGGAGACGCGCGCCGACTCGTCATCTGACTGGCACGAATCGATGAAGGGCGCGCTCAAGGAATGCGCCGACTATGTTCTCGTCCATTTCCGCGACGAGGAAACCCTTATGAAAGCCGCGGGATTCCCCGCCCTTGCCGAACACAAGCGCTCGCACGAGATGTTCACAAAAAAAGTCGTCGAGACCGTCAAATCGTTCTCCGAACTTTCGATAACGGACGCGATTCAGTTCGTGCGCTTCCTGCATGAATGGATTTTCACGCACATCGCGCACGAGGACAAACTGTTCGCGAAACCCTGCCGCGACTACATTTCCGAACGCGAATCTCTCGGAGAACCTTTTTCGTTCTGAGTTTGCTTCGGCCTCACAAGTGCCCGCGGAACATGGCAGCTCAGTTCCGCGCATTTTTTTGTCTGGCGGAGATTTTAAGTGCGGGGTGGAATCTTTGCTGGGTGGGAGGGCGTTTGGCACACTTCACATACGCCACAATTCCGAACTTCCGATTTTTGTAGGTTCCTTCATGTCCGCACCGCAATCGAGAAAAAGGCGGATTATTTCGTCTATCTCTGAAAAATTCCCCGACTTCTTTTTGAACAGCATGACGTTTTCTGCTTTTTCCTTGAACTCTGGCAAAAACATTTTCAGCGTTTTCCAATATTCATAACACAAGCAACGGAAGATAAAGGAATCTGGCAGTTTTACAATGCTGCCTTTTGCGTCGCCAAGACACGGAACGAGCTGCACAAAATTTATATCATTTCCCTCCTAATTTTTTGAAGCAGAGTAAGCCTGTAGACTACAAATTCTATAGTTTTGATTTTAATTGTATAAGATTTTCCTTCTGTCTAGCTGTATTTTCCTGAATGCGAGAAAATAACTCTTTGTTATGTTTCTCATCTTCTGCACGACGTTGAGCGAAATAGCGACTTAAGGTACTGTTTTCATCTTTCAGCTGCATCTTCATCCATTCTCGTACTGCTTCGATTTCTTCCTTCGTAAAACAGGTATCTTCAAAATCATCACCAAAAAAGTTCCAAATTCTTTCCATCTCGTGCTTTTCGTCAGTTTGTTGGTCTTTATTTTCTGGAAATATGCAATAAGTTTCGTCACCCTTTGAAAGGACAATATATTCCATTTGTCCCCATTCTGCCGTAGCCCATGCCTCTACATCAGATATATCTACAGGAAGACCTGTTTCACTCCTGGGAAGCATAAGAGGCTCAGGCTTTTCTTTTCTTGGTTTATTAAGACGTTTGATAAAAACCTTCTTTTGCTGCTCTACATAATAAATAATGTCATCTGAATCTTTTATTACATCCGCCTTATAAACAGTTCGCACTCTCCCTTCTCCTGCAACTTTCCTGTCAAAATAGGCAATTAGTTTAAGAAAGTCCTCCTGAAGATTGGGCTCTATTTTTTTCCATTCAACTCTTTTTGCAAAATTAAAAAGATGATAAATAAGATATTCATAAAAAAAATATACATCAGAAAATTCAGTAGAAATGTCATTCTGCATTTTCACCTTCAAAATGGCACAAACATTTCCTTTCACATCAACCGCCGCAACTCCACAGTTATTCCAGCGTTTGCCGGTGAAGCATCGGATATTTGAAATATCCTTCTCATCCATAACTGAATCTAAAATCAGTTTTTTTTCTTCTTCTGTTGACTCTCTAAAATGAAATGTAAAATCAATCATCTTCTTCCTCTGCTTTTGCAGTAAAACAGGTTACAGTAAAATCGGTTTGGGCAGGCTCTTATAAAGCTCCACAAATTCCTTAAAAAAAGGTTTCATAAAGTCTGCACAACCGCCTTGCCTTTTCAATAATTTCAATTTGCGTTGGATTGAATATATATCTTTATTATAATCACCCATATTAAGGTCACGAAGATTCGGATTTTTCTTTACAGGACGACCTTTAATAGCGTTTATATCATCAAGGCATTTACGTGCATCTGCAATAAAACCCATCTTGAATGATGTAGACTTTTCATGTCCATATTTTTTGTCTGTTTTCAGACCTGCGGAAGCCATTGAAATGGTCAAAAGCAAACTTCTTACAAGATAAACATAGTATGTATCATACAGAACTTTTGTATCAAGCTCTTTCTGTGATGGAGTATAGCTATGTGTTTCTGACAGTATACCGTCAAGCTCTTCCTGACTTAAATATTTTTCGTTGGTTTCCAACATATTTTACTCCCCGCTTCCATTCCACAAGCATTTCAAGATTTCGACATAAAAGATAAATCGTCATCACAAAATCAAATATAGGGCAATTTTAGGATTCGTAAATAAAAATCTTAGTTTTTTATTATGATTCCAGCAGTTCTGACATTCTTGCACGAATCTTTTTTACAAGCTTACTGATATAGCCTTTTGTGTAAGGATTGCCAGTTTCTTTATTAATCAAAATCATTTCTTTTTGTTTTTTTCCTTCAACAAGAAAACCGAGAATTTGAAGCTCAACAATGCCAAACAAGAACACAATAGCCCAGAATGGATTTATCTGTTTTAGGTTATACCATTTATTAATATTCTTATATGCGAAGAATATGCCATATTTGTGGAAAGCCCTATGAAAAGGCGGAGATTTGAAATGCGGGGTGGAATCTTTGCCGGGTGGGAGGGTGTTTGGCAAACTTCACATACGCAGATTGTATTCTGCGCAGCCCAATTCTGTGGATTCCGTCATACTTGCCCCGCAGGAAAGGAAGAGTTCTGTAAACTCGGCTAGACGATTTGCAATTTGAAATCTTTCATCAAAAGACGCTATAGAAATTTTTTGTTTTTGGCTGATAATAAAAACAACTAAAGGCGTTACTTCAAAGTTTCCCCTGTGCATAACAGTTTCTGCTTTTTCCTTGAATTCTGTCAAAAACATTTTTAATGTTTCCCAAGATTCATAATCTATGCAACGAAAAATAAAAGTATCTGGCATTTTCACAATATTGCCTTTTGCGTCGCCAAGGTTCGGCACAAGCTCATTCACTTTTGTTATCGTCGCACCTCTTTGCAAGAGCTTTCGGCATGTTTTTACATCGTCCATTTCAGCGGCATAATATAAAGGCGTAATACCTTTTTTACTTGTGAAAGAATCTACGTCTTTTGTGCGAGAAATGAAGTAATCGATGATTTCATCAAATGCTGGAAGTTGTAGCTTTTTTGTCGCAAGACCGTAGTAAAGAAAAGCTGTCTCATCTCTCATCATTTGAAAACCTTTTGCAAAATCTGAAGAGCCTGATTGATATTCTTGTTTGTACGCACGTTTTTCTTCTTCAGTAAATCCCGGAACTGCAAGATTTTTCCAAATATAAATGTCTTTATTTTGAGGCATATTTTCTATCATCTTCATTCGTTCCAGCCCTTTCAAAAGAGGATAACGACGAGAGAGAACATAATACAAAGGAGAAACTTCATCAGCAGAAATGCGATAGGTCTGAAAATCTTCGTCAGAAATCTTATCTGCAATGCGCTTTACAAAGTCCACATCATAGCCATCGATTGCTTCCTGCAAGGTATGAACTTGTTTTTGAAACTTTGTTTCGCCAAGATATGTCGTTCTGTCGATTAACTTAGAGGTAACAGCACGGAGTTTTTTCTGCTTTTCGCTAACTTCTTTGGAATTAAGTCGCATGTGTTTATATTGCGTTAAGGCCTCTCCCAATGCTGTAGAGCCGTTGAAGCAAAGTTTATCCACATCAACAGGATTTTCTGTGTCATCCAGCCACTCATTCGCCAAATCCCACAATCTTTCATCTCTGCTTCCCAACTGCATACAAAGTGCAAGAGGCGTGTACATCTTGGGATTATTTTCATCACTGTCATTATAGACTTTCCAAAAAGGAATGAGTTTGTTTCTTTGGCTTGATGTTTTTAAGACAGACAAAACTTCATATGGGATTTTGTCATGTTCTCTAAAGTCTGTCTTGTTCTCAGATGACATAATATGAATGCCCATTTCAGACATAAACTCTTTTGAATGACGCTCTTTTGCTTTCTCCTCATCAAAAAAACATTCGGTCGGAAAATATCCGTAAAAATTACGAATCGGTTTATATGCTTCAAGATATGTATCATCAGCTTTTTTGTCGAACAAGCCTATAGCATAGCCGAAGTTCCAGTAAGTTTTTGCATTTTCATTTACGGGAGATTTATGTTCGTCTTCGCTTATGGACTTGCGCACTTTTTCCCAATTCACAAAATAATTCTCAAACGAAAACGCCATTTTTATGAAGCGAGAAAGATAGTCCCCTGCAAACTGATAATTATCAAATGCCATTTTGAACCAATCACGAGCAGATTCGTAATCTTCTCGGGCAACGCTGACAAAAGCCTTGAACCACGGAATAAAAAATGCACTTGCGTTCGGTGCAATTCGCTCAAGTTCTTCAAGAGAGCGGTAGTATTCCTGCAAGTCCATTTTTTTATACTCAAAATCAATGAGCATCTTTTTGCAATATTCGTTTATTGTCTTTTCACCGCCGAATAAAAGGGTTGAATAAGATTGATATGATTGTGCAATCTGCTTAGTAACCACAGAAACATCTGCTGTCGTATTTGCAAAAATCTCCAAGTCGTTTTTTATCTTTTCAAAATCGCAGTCGAGCAAGTCAAAATGTGCTTGTAGAGAAGTTTTTATATTGTTCAACATATACGCAAGAACAAAATCTGCTTGAAGTTCAGTCGGGCAATATTTGAGAATAAAACAAAAACGTTTCCAAGTTGGATTTTTGTTTTTCTTTACAGCCGATTCTATCGTATCTCTAAAAGAAGATATTTTTTTGACCTCGTTTTCAACTTCTTTTTCATTGTCGAAAGTCTGTTGCAAACCTTCAATGTATTTTGTCAATGACGGCAAATTTATCTTTTGAATCAAAAGGTCAAACAAATTTTTGTACGACAAGTCTTTTGAAAGATACTCATTAAGTTTTGACCGAATATTATTCTGACCAAACTCTTTACAATATTCTGGAGTCACAATCAGATTTATCGCTTGATTTATGCTGAACAGGGCATAATTTCTAGTTTCCAATTCTGCAACTAATCCGCCGAGTTTTTCTTTTTTCATCTCGTTGTAGAAATTATCGCAGAACTGAAACAGGCATTTTTTTATTTCTTTTGGAAAACTATATTTAACTTCGACTTGTTCAAAAAACTCTTTGGCAGAATTAAATACTTCATTTTCATCAGCTTTATAAACTTCGTATAGATTTGAAGATTCCTTGCATAATCTGTTCCAGCTTTTTTGAAGCCGCTCTTTATCGTTTTTGTTGAAATCAAGAATTTTTGTCGCACTTATTTCGAGCAATGAATCATCGCCAACACAATCCCGAATAAACGCAGTCAAATCGCCAAGTTTAGCATATCCGTGTTTCATTTTTCTCCAATTTCTCCCCAAAATAAAAAGTGTCCGAAAAATCTCACTGCTTTTTAGTGCTTCCAAATCTATCATAAAAGCATAAAAGAGAAAGTATTTTCTCTTAACTACATTTACAGGAGGGGTTTTATGGCTTAGAAGAAAATCACACCAGCAGATAACGCCACGAACATGCAGAACGCAAACAAAGGCACGGCGGGAACGAACCGCCAGTACGACCAGAATCAGGGCAACCGCGGAAAGCAGCTGAACCCGAACAGAAAAAAGTAAACTTCTCTTTTTTTTCACGGCAAATCCGTCAACATTCCGGCGGATTGCCGCTTGTTTATCATAAGGAGGCATTCATGCTCAGAAAAGATTACGATTACACAAAGGAGCGGCTGGACGACTACGCAAACCAGAACAACCCGAACAATGAGGAGTATTGGCATTCGCGCGGTCTTGATTATCAGAATCCGGATTTGGAAGACTAGGAGGTTTCGCATGTATTTTTCGCCACCAAGAAAAAGTTCGACTTGCTTTTCTCGCACTGGAAATCCGCTCACCGAATACGACACGGTTGATGAAGCACAGTCGAGCGCGGACTACGAAAGGGAACGAATCGGCTGCGATTTTGCTCCCTACCAATGCCCAAAATGCGGGAAATTTCATCTCAAACCGAGGGAATTTTTCGTTCAAAAACTGACCACGCGATGCTCGTGCAGTGACGTAAACGGGAATGCAAAGGACGCATACCCGACGAGGGCAGAAGCGGAAAAAATGGCGGGAATCCGAGCGAAGGCGGGCGTTCATCTTTCTGTCTACGAATGTCCAGAAGGGAACGGATTCCATTTGACGAGCCATCCGTTTTGAATCAAAAAACGTATTTTTTGCCTGCAATCTGCCGGATTTTTTTGGTTTGCAGGCAATCCAGAAGGAGGCACACATGACAAGGAATGATTTTCGAGCAGAACTCAAACGCATTTTCACAGGCTACAAGCACATGACGTCCCGAATCGAATCGGAGCTGCAGAAACTCGGGATTTCGGTCAGCCGAAAAAGAAATCACGCGATATTGCAGGTTCCGAACGGAAGCGGCTACCGCTCGGTTTCGGTCAGCGTGTCCGGAAGCGACAAGCGCGCCGGTCTGAATGTCGTCACGGAAATCTGCCGGGCGATGTCATGATGGGGAAATTTTGGCAAAAACGCGGGGAATTTGTACGTTTTCTTTAGGAGGAGCATGTGAGAGAAAAACATAAAATAGGCGTCATTCACGGGCGTTTTCAGGGATTGCACAATGGGCATCTTGAATACCTGCTCGAAGGAAAAAAGCGGTGCGAACGGCTGATAATCGGAATCACGAACTACACGGGAAACACGAAAGACGAGCGAATCAGCAGAATCGACACGCACAGGCTCGATTCCTCCGCAAATCCGTTCACATTCTTCGAGCGGCTTGAGATGATTCGGGCGGCACTTTTGGGCGAGGGAATATGCGAAAGCGAATTTACTGTCGTGCCGTTTCCGATTGAAACCCCGGATTTGCTTTTCAACTTCGTGCCGAAAGACGCCGTGTTCTTCATGACGATTTACGATGATTGGGGGCGCGACAAATTCAAAACGCTTTCGGATTTGGAGGTGAATGTCGAAGTGATGTGGGAGCGCACGCCGGAACAAAAGCCGATAAGCGGAAGCCTTTTGAGGAAAACGATTGCGGAAGGCGGAAATTGGGAGAACCTCGTCCCTTCTTCGGTGGCGGATTACATAAAAGAGCACGATTTGTGTGGGAGAATTGCTGATGGAAAATAATATTCTTGGTTCTGAATCCGAAATAACGCAGGAAGAGTTCGGTGGCAAGGCGTTTGGACTGAAATGGCTTTTCGACAACAAAATCAAAGTTCCAAAAACGTATTTTGCGCGCGTTTTTCCAAGTGAAAATTCCAGCGCTTTCGAGAGTTATGCAAATTCCACAGTTTCCGCGCTTATCGAAAATGCGGCTTTCAGCAAAAACAGAATCGCCGTTCGCTCTTCGGGAATAACCGAGGACGGCGCGGAAGAAAGCAAGGCGGGCAATTACAAAACAAAACTCAACGTTGATTTTGACAAAGATTCGGTTTTGGGCGCCGTTCGGGAAGTCGTGCAAAGCGGAAGCCGTTCTGGCGAGAAAATGGGCGTCGTTTTTCAGGAGATGGTTGACGCTGAAATTTCAGGCGTGCTTTTCACGTCGAATCCGCTGACATATTCAAAAAAAGAATGCGTAGTCAATTTCAGGCACGGAATCGGAGAGGCTCTCGTTTCTGGAACCGACAAGGGCGAAAATCGGATTGTCGAAAAAGAGAAAATCGGGGAAATAAATGAAGACTGGCTGAAAGAAGTGTGCGAAATCGGCATTTTATCGGAAAAGAAATTCGGGAAGCCGCTTGATATGGAATTCGCCGTGGAAAAAGGCAGCGGAAAACTGTATTTTCTGCAGTGCCGCCCTGCAACGGGAATCCTTTTCAACGAGAACTGCGTCAAAAAAGTTTCCGTTTCGGAGATTGGCGGAAGCAACAAAATAAAATCGCTCGACAAAATCGCGATGCGCCTGGCTGCCGAAAAACGCGGCGTTATGGTTTCGCCAGCTTTTGCGGTGTGCGTAAACTGCCTGACGGAAGAGTTTCCGATAGAGAAAACTGAACTTGAACGCAGCGAATTTTGCAAGGGATACAACGTCGTCGTCATTCTTCCGAAACTTACCGATTCAAAAATACTCCGCTCGTTTGCCGGTGAAAAGCAGAATGTCTCAAACGCAATCGCCTGCAACCGCTACGGAATCCGCACGTTCCCGGAGCACGGCAACGTTTTTGAGACGCTCAAAGCGCTGTATGAAAAAGTGAAGGACAATTCCTGGATTTGCACGATGATAATCCAGGAGATTTTTGATCCTCTTTACACGGGAATAGTGCGGCGCAATGGCGATAATTTTATTTTGGAGATTGCACGCGGGCATTTCGTTGCGAAGGGAATTTTTCCGATGAGCCGCTATATAATAAATGAAAACAAAACAGTCTTGAACCGAAACGAGATTGTTCAGGAAAAATGCATACGCCTTATCGAAGGCTGCAAAATCGAGCAGAAATGCGGTGAGAAAATCAGCCTGACCGATTCCGAGATTTCTTCTGTCATCAGCGCATTCTCCAGTTATCTCACGAAAGAAAAGTCTTTGAATCTTGAGATTGGCATCCTGAAAGGCGGCGGGAAAATCATCCCGTATCTCATCGATGTCACCGACGAGCAGAAATCCGCGAACGTCCAGGAAGACGACATTCTGAACGGCGTCATTTCACGGGGAAGCGGAACGGGTGTTCTCGTGCGGCTTGAGCGGCAGAGCCTTGATTCATCGCTCGATTCGCATTTCAAGGATTCTTTTGTCGATGACGGCGAGACCGGCAGAAAGGAAATTTATTTGTGCGATGTGCCGGACATTGCCCTGAAAAACCGGCTCGGAAAAAACTGCGCGGGATTTCTGTTCAAGGAAGGCTCGCTTCTCTGCCATCTTTCCGTTCTTCTGCGCGAAAAGGGAATTCCCGCGCTTGTCGGAATCGATGAAAACCGCTTCAACGAAGGCGAGATTTATGAAATCGACACTTCGGTGTCTGGAACATGCGAGAAAAAGGTTTGGAAAATATGATTTATTTTGACAATGCTGCGACAACAAAAATGGACGGCGAAATCCTTGAAGCGATGATGAACTCGATGAAAAACAACTGGGGAAATCCGTCAAGCGAACATTCTGCCGGCGAGAAAGCGAAAAAACTGCTTGAAAAAAGCCGAACCGGCATACTTTCTTCGCTCGGTCTTCCGAGCTGGAAGCTGATTGCAACGAGCGGTGCTACCGAAAGCAACAACCTTGCGCTTTTCGGCTTTCTGGCTCACCACAAAAAAGGGCATTTTATCACGGTCAAAACCGAGCACAAGTCGATTCTTGAGCCTGCCGAATATCTTTCGGAAAACGGCTTTGACGCGACTTTTCTGAATGTCGATTCAAACGGGCAAATCGATATCGATGAATTCCGCTCGGCAATCCGCGATGACACCGTATTGCTTTCATTCAGCTTCGTGAACAACGAGACGGGCATCATTCAGAAAAACTGGCGCGAAATCGTAAAAATCGCGCATGAAAACGGAATTGCCGTCCACACGGATGCGGTTCAGGCAATCGGGCATGCTGAAGTTGAGTGGGAGCAGTTCGACCTGATTACGATTACCGCGCACAAAATCGGCGGGCCGAAAGGTATCGGATGCCTTCTCTTGCGTCCGTCAGTTTTCTTGTCTCCAATCATTTTTGGTGGCGGACAAGAAAATGCAATACGAGGCGGAACGGAAAATGTTTCGGGTCTTTATGCGTTCTCTTTGGCAGTCAAAAAAATAGTTTCCGACATGAAACTCGCGGAAATCCAACAGATGAAAGATTTTCTCAAACGAGAAATCAAACAAATTGTTCCGGACGCGGTTTTCAACGGCGCAGGTTGTTCGATTCCGCATATTCTGAGCGTCACGATTCCCGATTTGGACAGCGAAAATCTGATTTCGGAACTCGACTTCAAGGGAGTTTGCGTTTCCGGCGGCTCTGCCTGCCTGAACAACGAAAACGCGTTCTCGCACGTGATTTATTCGATGACCGGCTCGGAAAAAAGCGCGCGGGAAACGATGAGGATTTCTCTGTGCAAAGAAAACACGCTTGCCGAATGCGAGGAATTCGCGCGGATTTTTTCTGCCGTCATTTGCGATTTCAAGAAACTGAGGAGCGCATGATGAACAAGATTTTCAATTTGCATTTTACGGATTTCTGCAATTTCAACTGCCGCTGCTGTTACGCCAAAAAAGACAAGAACTGTCTTTCGTTCGACGATATTCAGAAAATCATCGAAAACATTGCCGGTTATTTCGAAAAGCACGGGATAACGGATGGGCGCGTGAACATTGCGGGCGGAGAGCCGACTACAAGCAAAGACTTGCAAAAAATAATCGACGCTGTCGTCTCGAAAGGAATAAAGGCTTCGCTTATAACGAACGGAATTCTTCTGACAGAAGAATTCGTCCGCGAAAATGCCGGAAAACTTACGATGATTGGGCTCAGCATCGATTCTCTGAACGACGGAACGAACAGAATTCTCGGCCGGTGCGAAGGCGTGGGCGGAAGGGTTTTCGATTACGGAAGGCTCGTTGCTATTTGCAGGTGCATAAAGGAGTGCGGCATAACGCTCAAAATAAATGTCGTCGCGTCGAAATTGAATTTCAACGAGGATATAAAGCGGCTTCTTGATGACGTCCGGCCGAAACGGTTCAAGATTTTGCAGATGCTTCCCACGACACCGTTCGCCGAGGAAAACGCCTTGTCGGAGTCTGAATTCGACAAGTATGTGCAGAAATATGATGGCTACAATCCTGTTACCGAAAAGCAGGAGAACATAAAAAAAGCGTATCTGATAATCGACTCTTCGGGTTTCGTCACGACGAACAACCTGCATTTCGACAAAAAACACAATGCGCTCGAAAAGTCTCTTGACGAAATTCTGGACGACATCGATTTTGATTTCGAAAGCGAGGCGGCACGCTACAAATAGAATGCGAAAAAATACCCGCCATTCCGATTTTTCAGCATGGCGGGTATAAAAAATTCACAGCTTAAGCATTAGCCTCTGCCGAAAGATTTTTGTTTTTCTGGGCAAAATCGGCTGTTGCTGTAATCAAGACGTCGCTTGAAGAATTCAAGGCGGTCTCCAAAGAATCCTGGATGATTCCAATCATGAATCCGATGCTCACCATCTGCATCGCGATGTCCTGCGGAACGCCGAGCATGGAGCACGCCATCGGGATGAGGAGGAGGGAGCCGCCGGCGACACCGGACGCGCCGCACGCTCCGAGAGTCGCCACAATCGAAAGGATGAGCGCGTGGAGAATGTGCACCTCGATTCCGAGCGATTTGGCGGCGGCAAGCGACATCACCGTAATCGTGATTGCGGCTCCGTCCATGTTGATTGTCGCGCCGAGCGGAATCGAAACGGAATAGAAATCCTTGTGGAGGCCGAGTTTCTCGCACAAAGCCATGTTGATTGGAATGTTCGCCGCGGAGCTTCGGGTGAAGAAGGCCGTAACCGCGGATTCACGGAGGCATCTGAAGACGAGCGGATACGGATTTTTCTTGAGACTGACGGCGACGATGAGCGGGTTGATGACCAACGCCTGAAAAAGCATGCACCCGACAAGAAGGACGATGAGCTTTCCGTAAGACGTGAAGACCATGAGTCCCTTGTCGCTTACGGTCGTAAACGCGATGCCGAGAATGCCGAACGGAGCCGTCTGGATAATCCACGAAATCGTCACGGAAACGGCCGTGGAAATATCTTTAAGAACGGTTTTCGTAGAATCGTCGGTGAATTTTCTGATTGAAAGACCCGTCAAAATCGCCCAGAAGAGGATTCCGACATAGTTCGCGTTCATTACGCAGGCGACAGGATTCATGACCATGTTCGTCAGAAGATTCGAGAACACATCGCTCAAAGAGCCGGGTGCGGACATTTCTTCGGTGGCAGTCAAGGTTACAGAAACCGGGAACATATAGCTCGCAAGAACAGCAATAAGAGCCGCAATCAAGGTCGAAGCGATGTAGAGGGCGATGACCATTGTGAATCGTTTTCCGAGGTTCTTGCCGGCAACGGAAAGAGAGCTTATCACGAGAAGAAGAACGAGAATCGGAGCGACACCCTTCAAAGCTCCGATGAACAAGGTTCCGAGCACACCGATGAAAGACGCCTGCGGAAACAAAAGCCCAAGCGCGATGCCAAGAACAAGACCGATTGCGATTCGGAGCACAAGCGGCACTCCAAAAACTTTTTTGAGAAAGTTCATTTTTTAGACTCCTAAAACGAAATGCGGGGATTCTACCATAAATAGGAATCTCTTTTTATAGACAATCCCGCAAAAAAAGCCGCCCGCCTGCCGATTTTCGGAACAATTTTCTCGGAGAAGGGCGCAAGATTCGGTTGGCTTCCGGAGTTTCCTGACAGCACATAAAAAAGTGTCATTCCGAACTCGTTTCGGAATCCATGCTTCGGCTCCGCGCAACGACCTGCTCGTTCCGTCTCCGAAATCTGACCTGTCAGACTTTGAACGTTCCCAGGACTTCGGCAACTTTTGAGATGCTGCCGCTCGTGTCCGCCGATTTCTGGTTTATTTCCTGCATCGTCGTGTTGATTTCGACGACACCGGCCGTCATCTCGTTCATTCCGCTGTTGATTTCGGCGGTGAGGGATGCGAGCTTCGACATCTCGTCGAGAATCTGCGTGCTGCCTTCGTTCATCGCAGCCGCTTCCGTCTTGACGTTCGCCGTGTGCGCCGTGATTTGCTTCATCGCGTCCAGAACCTGCTGGCTTCCCGCGCTCTGCTCTTCCATCGCGCTTTTGATGACCTCTTCCTGCGTGCTGACCGCCTGCGTGTTCGTGAAGATAATCGCGAACTGGTGCTGGATGCTTTCCGCGCTCTTCGCGACCGTCGCGATGAGCTGGCCGAGCTTTGAGAGAACGTCCGAGATGTGCTTTCCCTGCGCGCTTGAGTCTTCCGCGAGCTTCCTGATTTCGTCCGAGACGACCGCGAATCCTTTGCCTGTCTCTCCCGCATGGGCCGCCTCGATTGCAGCGTTCATCGCAAGAAGGTTCGTTTGTGAGGCGATGTTCTGAATGATTTTCGTCGCGTCCATGAGACCTTTCGAGTCTTCGCTGATTTTCTGCGTCAAGTCCACGGTTTCCGCGATGAGCGTCCTGCCTTTTTCTGCCGAGTTCGTGAGTTTTTCCACCGTTTTTGAATTTTCTTCGAGGATGTTCGTGACGTTCCTGATGTTCGACACGAGCTGGTCAATCGCGCTTGACGGCTTCTTTGACGCAGCGGCTATTGTGCAAGAGCCTGAAGATTTGAGTGGCTTGAAGCTAAGCGATTTCTACTACAGCACAGGTCCGGGACTCCGCTTCACTATTCCGCAGTTCCCGCTCCGTTTGCTTTGGGCTAATACATTTAAGCTCGACGAAAACAACGAAGTTAACTGGAATAACAACTGGAAGTTCGTTCTTTCATTCAATATGGTAAATAAATGAGCCAAGGGCTCTTTTTAAAGGCACAGGCTGATTTGTAAGACAGGCTTAGCCTGTTTAAAAATTGCCACACGGATTCCGAATTACTAACGTAATTCGTTTTGTAAAAACGACGTTAGTCGTTTCAAATCCGTGTGGCTTTTTTTGTTTAAAACAAGCTGTGCTTGTTAGGCACTGATTACAAAAGGCATTGCTATTCGCTGTATATCTTTATCAAGTGCAAGAGCCGCTGCAATATCGTCGCCGTCGTTTTTCTGCACTAGTGCGATGATGTTTTGCAAGCCGTGGCGAATATCAAGGTAGTTTCTTACATTGCCATTGTCGTCTTTTCCTCGGGCAAAGATTTTCCATTCTCGGAATTTAAACACAACGATTTTGTCGTCTTTCTTAATAGCGATTTGCACTGACGGCATTTTCGCATTTCCGTTGCTGTCTTTTTCTGCCTTGAGCAATAGCTGATACTCCAGTTTTGTGCCTGCAAAGAAAGATTCAATATCCTTTTCAATAAAACTATCGCTTGGCACGCCCTCCGACGAAACAAACGTGTTTTTGCTGTCGTTGTAGCTGTTTCTGTCCCCGCTGAACTCAATCAGATACTTTCCGTTTCCGCTGGCTGGCGGTTTCAGGCTCATTTCGCTCTGTTCGCTCAACTCTCGTAGCTTTTCAAACAAAACAAACTCGTCTGTCGAAATCGGCTTTAGCGAGTTGATTGCGTCGAACACGGTCTGCGCGTCTTTTTGAGTCGGCTTCATCTTCATATTCACGATAAATGACGCACCAAAAGGCAACTTCACGCGGTAGACTTTGCGAGCAGGGGAGTAGCCATCACATTCGTCGTATCCGTATTGCCAATCAGACAAAGCTACTTGCACCAAAGCGTCCGCACTTGCTTTCTTCACGGCTTCGATTTTTGCTTCCTTTGCATTGACAAAGTTCATCGCATCGTACACGGTTTTCGCTCCGCCAGTTGCGCCGTCTGGAGTAAACTCCTTTTTCCAGCTAGATTTGCTGAAACCGTCTACAGCCTTGTCGCTCACTTTCTCGATTTTGCCCAAGAACTCAACGACGGCGTTCTCCACACTTTTCGGGAACGCATTTGCTCCGATTGCCTTTACTTTGTCGGTAATCTGATAGAGCGGCTTCCCGTCTTTCTCGCCCACAGGAACAGCGCGGATAAGCCTCTTTGTGCCTTTTGCATACAAACAGCCAGAATCAAAAGCGTATTTCTTGTTCTCCGCGTCCACGCTGATTTCTGATAGTTTGTCCAAATACGCAAATGCAGAATCTTCGATTTTCTCCGTGTCTTTGCCGATGGTGATTTTTTTGAGCGGACAGTCTTTGTTTGTCCTGCCCGCTCCGGGAAATGCAAACTTCTCGATTGTCGCTCCGTTGAGTTCAGCTTCCTCCAAGCTCCCCATATCCTTCAGCGCACCTGTCATGATTTCAGCTTTTGAAAGCCATCTGATTTTTTTCACGCCGGAATCCAAGAAGATTTCGTTGCTTGCTTTTTCCACAGTCGCAGGGATTTCTATCTCTTCGAGTGCAGTGCAGCCTTTGAACGCTTTGCTGTATATTGCTTTCACGCTTGCAGGGATTTTTATAGACTTTAGAGACGCACAACCCTCGAATGTATTGCTTTGAATCATGTCGAGATTTTCAGGCAGCTCAATGGAAGTCAGCTTCTCGCAGCCAGAAAATGCCGAGTCCCCGATACCGCCGAGAATCCGCGTTTCTTCTTTATTTTGCCAGCCGATGTATTTTTCTTCTTTATATATAAGCTCTTTCGGAAGTTTCACGCTCTCCAAGTTCTTGCAGGACGCAAATGCAAATCTTCCGATTTCAGAAACGCCGTCGGGGATTTCCACGCTCTTTAGCGGAGTGCAGTCAAATCCGTCAATCTTTTCAATGCCAGACGGAAACGCCACGCTTTCAATGTTGTTGCCCGAAAATGCACTGCTCTCGATTTTCTTCAGCGATTTAGGCAGTTCAATAGCCGTAAGTTTACACTTGAAAAATGCACTGTCGCCAATTTCCTCAAGTCCCTCTGGAAGCACAACGCTTTCCAATGCCGCAGAAACAAAAGCTCCAAAATTGATTTTTTTCACGCCCGCAGGAATATCGATTTTTTTGAGCGATGAACAATGACTAAATGCAGAATTCGGTATCTCTGTCAGACCTTTCGGCAGCTCGACTTTTTCCAACGCCGTACAGCTCGGAAAGCTAAACTCACCGTTTGCCAAAGATTCCGGCAGCTTGATTTCTTTGAGTGCCGAGCAGAATGGGAACGCGTCTTTTATGCTCTCAATTTCCTCGTTCAGCTCCACGCTCTCCAAACTCTTGCAATGTCCGAATGCATAGCTGTCAATCTTCTTCAAGCCCTTTGGACAGACAAGGCTCTTCAAGCCGCACTCTTGAAATGCACGGTCATCGATTTCAACAAGATTACCCGGCAAGTCAATCGCCGTGAGCTTTTCGCAATGCGCAAATGCCTGCTTCCCGATTTTCACCACGGAGTCGGGCAGCACCACGCTCTCCAAACTCTTGCACTGTCCGAATGCATAGCTGTCAATCTTCTTCAAGCCCTTTGGACAGACAATGCTCTTCAAGCCACACTCTTGAAATGCATTTTCAGCGATTTCAGTAAGATGAGCAGGCAAGTCAATCGCCGTGAGCTTTTGGCAAAATGCAAATGCCTGCTTCCCGATTTTCACCAACGATTCTGGCAAGACCACCTTTTCAAGCGTGTTTTTTGCGTCATAAAAAGCTCCCTCGCCAATCTCCGTAACGCCATCTGGCACGACGATTTCTGTTATGCTAGGATTGTTCGCAACAATCTTCTCAACATCAAGTTTCGTATATTCCATTTTTTTTTATTCTCCCTTTTTCCAGTTCTGCGTATCGATTGCAAATGCTTCCAGCCATTTGACTTCGGCTTGCACTTCTTCTAGCGATTTTGCAGCGGCGATTTTCTCTGCGGAATTTTTCAGCATTTCAAAATCAGAATCGATTCTGAACGGGCTGTATGCGTATTTTGGATACTCTGCCTTGCAGACAACAACAAAGCGGTCTTGTGCCACCAACTTTACGATGTGGTTCTCAACCGACGATTTTACGGCAGTGCCTTCGAGCTTTTTCTCAAGCAGAACTTGTATCGTTGCGTCGTCAAAGTCTGCTTTTGTGAGTTCTGCTTTCAAAATCTCTTTGTTTTTATTGCCGACGTTCAAAATGTTCTCAAGATATTCGAGCTTGCTTTCTGTCGCCTCGTCGTGTTCCGCCGTGAGTGCCGCAAACAGAGCCGTAAGAGACTCTTGCTCTTCAGTCTTTTGCTTTTTCGGATAAAAGAACTCGATTTTGTGTTCGTACGGAAGCTTTACCGTAACCGTCGAGCCGACGCGCGGCTTTGTGACAGGCTTCGTTTCCACTTCCAGTCCGTCAAGTTCCGCCAGTGCCAGTCCGCCTGTGCCTGTCGCTTCGATTGTTGCGATTTTCTCTTTCTTGAGCTTTTCTTTCACCGCGTCGGAACTAGACAAATCGTAATTTTCAAGGAAAGCAAGCAGGTTTTTCGAGCAGGTGATGTCTATCTCGTAATCGTCCCATCTGTCTTTTTTCGGCAGCTTGATTTTCTTGAGCGTCTTCGGCATCTCAAGCTCAATCACACACGGCGGGAAGCAGTTCGGCTCAACTTGCTTAATGCAGTCGGGCAGGACGAGAGAAGTTTCTTTTGTTCTCACAGCCAAAAGCCTACCAGTCTTTTTTACATAGATGATTTCGGCTGTTGTTTTTCCGTCTTTCTCGATGTAGGTCTTTGCGATTTTCGCGTTTTCGTCCAGCACGATTTCCGCACTTTCAGGAATAGAAAGAATGTCCAGCGGATTAAGACTTCCAAGCTCATCGGGGAAAATCACCGTTTTAAGAGCAGGCAAGTCTTTCAAGCACTTGTTTATCGTTTGCACAATCGGCAGCTCTACTGTTTCGAGAGCAGGGCAGGTCAATACCTCTCCTTTTCCAGTTCTAGTTGTGAAAGTGTCGCCATAAATCTCTTTTTGCGTGAACTTCATTCGCACCGTCTTTAGCGAAGTGCAGCCGCAGAATTTGGCTTCAAACGATTCAACTGTCGCAGGAATCTCAATCTCCTCAAGGTTCTCCATTTTGTCAAAAGCAAAGTGTCCGTCAAAATTAGAACTTTTGATTGTCTTGACGCTCGCAGGAATCGTAAGCGACTTAATCCGCTTGCAGCCAGAGAACGCATTTCCGTGGATTTCCGCAACGTCGTCAGGGATAACCACGCTTTCGGCGAACCTTGCGCACTTTTGGAGCACTCTGCTTCCGCTGTAGTTGGTGGTGATGTGCAGAGTCGGCACTTCCCATTCTCCGTCGGCGCATTTCACGCTCTTTGCTCTCGTTTCAAGCATTGCGTATATGTTAGTTATCTTTTCCCACTCGGCAAGCGTGCCAGCGTATTCAATCACCGTGAGATTCTCGTTGTTCTTAAACGCCATCTCAATAGACGTTATGCTCTTTGGAAGATGTATCTCTTCAATCTCTGTATTGTCGGCAAAAGGGTAGCTCATAAAGCTCGTACCCCCCTCTGGGATTACTACGCAGCGCGGATTTTCGGCAAGGAGCTTTTGTGCATCCTCTTTTGTAAAACTTGTTTCTTCCATAATAACTTTCTGCTCCAAAATCGTTTTTCAAATTAGGCTGAATGCCGAGTTTTGCAGTTTTGCATCGGCCCGACATTCAATTTTAACACGTATTCGTTTTTATTCGTCGGAATAGAAAATTAAGTGCTAGATTCCTTGTCAGCACATTCGTTGCAAACCGCTCTAAACGATATTAGTATAGGAACCATGAAAATCCGTGCAATTCTTTTTCTTGCATCATGTTTTGCGTTTTCGTCGTGCATGAGAGTCGGCAATGTGAAGTCGGCGGAGACGGCAAAAGAAAACGCGCTCGAAACGCTTGAGCAAAGATACGGAATCCCTTTCGTGTATGTGGAAAATGTGCGGGGAGTTCCGTTCGATATGGAAACATACCGCTATTGGCATAGTCCGGGCAGTTTCTTCAAGGAAAAATGCTACGGAGAAAAGGCTGTTCCGCAGTATTACGGAGGGCAGCTCGCCCTAATCATGCACTACATTTTCGACGGATTCGTGGAACCACAGGAGTCGGCTGGAAAATGCGGTTTGGGATACAGGGTCACCGTCACGAAGGACAGCGTGAAGGACGCGGCCTGGGCGTATTTTGTCCTGCCGAAAGTTCAAAACGCGCTTTACGAGATTTGGAAGAACCGGCCGAAAGACCTTCCGTTCACCGACAACTTTATTGTGACGGCGGAGCCTGACGCGATTTTGCTTCCAAAGAAATTCAGCGAGATGAGCGAAGAGGAGATTGCGGAGATTTGCCTGGAAAAACTCTACGCCACGATTCACATCTACCTTCCGCCTTCTGGATTTTGGAAAAGACTTCAGAAAGATTTTTTTGTTAACGTTGGCACTTACTGCGACAAATACAAATTTTCAAAAGACAAGGAATACGATTTCGAATTTGATAGGCAGGTGGAAAAGCTTCAAAAAGACATCACTGCGGCGAGGGAATTTCTTTTTGAAAACGGAAAGGACATTTTGAAGCACATTTCCCTGCGGTATGCGATTCATCTTGACGACGGTTTCATGGGAATGGACGGCGTAATCGGAACAGACATTGTAAAAACGGGAGGCTTGCTTGATAAGGCGATAGTTGCTTGGACGCAAATCGACAGAATCGAGCGGATTTCAAGCTACTACTACGAGAGCGGAAAAACGCGCGAAGATTCCAATTGGTTCCATTTTCGTGAGGGAAACTTCTTTCAAGACGGACGAATCGGAATCAAGCGCATAAACCGAAAAGAAATCAGAAGACGCGAGGGCGACGAAGAATCGGCGAAAATTCCGCCAGGTACATTTTACACGATAAAATATACGGGCGAAGTACGAGAGTACGCGGACGATATTCGCGAGGAAGAGGTCATCGACGACGGCGGCGGCTCGCCCAGCGGATTCATCATCGACGGCTCTCCGATTGGAACGACGCTCGTCATGCAATGCAACCGTCCAGTCTCCGGCATCATAAGAATTGAAAACGGATATTTTGAGAAAGAGAGCGAATTGGATTACGGACGGCTCAAAAAGCTGACCGTGACCAACATGGCGAACGGAAAGACGAAGGAAGTTTCGCTTTTGGACCGCACAGGCGAGCAGATTATGGATTTGCGCGACATAACAGAAAAAGGAGCCTTCACGAATGTCTATGAATTCCGAATCGACGAAACCTACAAAGGCAAAAAATGGAACGCCGCCGCTTTTTCGTCCTGGAGCGCGGACTTGGAGGATTTGAAAAAGTCCCGCTAGAAACTGCGTTCGCCACTGAGAATCCATCAAATGATTTCGCAAAAAGTACAGTTCGCGTTTTTGTCATTCCGAACTCGTTTCGGAACAGGCTCAGTTTTTGATTTCTGCAAGACGCTTTTGGAAGACATCGAAATTTTTCGTGTCGCCGCGGCAGAAGACGGCAAATTCAACAATCTCAAAATCGTATTTCCTTATGAGCCTTGCAAATATTGACGAGACGACTTCGGGAGGATTTTGGAAAGCTCCGCAGCCAAACGCACCCAGAATCAAGACTTGTACGTTTTCTTTCGAAGCGACGTCCAGGATTCTCTTTATGCGCGATTCCATTATTTTTTCGTAGGCTATGTCGTCGTAGCCCCAGTCCAGTTCGGGCGCGGCAGAGACAATGATGTCGGTCTTGAACCAGGAATCCTCATCCTTCAGTTTTGGAACAGATTCGTCAGTCTTAAAAACCACAACATCAGGAACGTAGATTAAATCATCAGTTCCCATCTCGTCGATTTCGCCCGCGTCGAACTCGTCGCAGTGGAGTTCATAGAAGTCTCTCTTTTCCGCATACAGGCAAGGATACAGCGTCGATGTGCGGCACATCGATTCCTCCTGCGCCCCAGCCGACCACGGAGCTCCGCCGACGCTGTGCGAATTCGCAAAATCGAGGCAGCAGATTTTTCTGCCCCTGTATTTTTCGGCGGCCTCGAAAGTGCGCTCCCTCGAAACGACAATCTCCATCTCTTCATTCGGGACGACGCTGCCGAGTTCCACATCGTCGTCGCCGTAGAGTATGTACTCTCGCTCAATCGAAGACGCGACCGCGTTTTTCAAGGCAGCCACCTTGTCGCACAATTCCTGCGTGTCGTCCATGACGGTTTTGTTGATTTTGTGATAGTCCATTTTTCCTTTTTTCTCCTCGCTTTTTTTAATTCAGTCATCGAAAACGACAGGCTCGTCCCCGTCGTCGCCTCCCTTTTCCTTGATTTCCGGAATCAGGGGTTGCGTTATTATAGGGCGCATCGCTCGTTTTGCAAAATAAGTTTTGTTTTCGGGCGTTCCGTTTTCGCGCATCTGTTACATTTTCGCCGATAAAGGTAAAATACACTTGCTTTTGCTGGTGCATCAGTCGCATCGGGCATTATGAGAAAGAAAAAACGGAGGATTTTCATGGGCATAATCAGAAAAGCATTGTCAGTGTGGGCGGCAGGATTTTTGCTCGCGTCGTGCGCGAGCAACGATGTTCCCGCACCGCAATGGGCGTCGGATTTGAGGGGCGCGTATCCGGAAAGCACATATCTTTCTGGGCTTGGAAGGGGAACTTCCCGCGACGAGGCTAAGAACGACGCGGCGTCGGAGCTGGCGCGCTATTTGCGCTCGACCATCCAGTCGCAGACGAACGCTTCGCAGTCGATGACGCAGAGCGGGAATTCCACCGAATCGACGAAATCGATTGACCGCTCTCTTTCGGTGACTTCGAATGTGGAGCTGAGCGGACTTGAGTACACGGAGCCGTATTTCGACAAGGCGGAGAAGAAATGGAAGTGCGCCGCCTACGTTTCGAGGGACAAGGCGTGGGAGCAGGTCGTTCCTGCCGTCGAGGGCGCGCGCACAAAATTCCTCTCGCTGTACAATGACGCGCTTTCGGAGGATGAGCCGCTTGCGAGGTGCCGCAGGCTTGGAGAGGCGAAAAGCGGCGGCGCCGATTTCGTAAACGAGCTTGCGTTCGCGCGTCTCGTCAACCTTCAAAAAGCTTCCGTATATGACGACGACAAACGCAAATACGACGGAATTCCCGCGCTTCAGGCGGAAGTTCGGAACGGGCTTTCCGTTTTCGTCACCGTTGACGGGGACCATGCCGGAATAATCGTGGCATCTTTGTCGAAATCGCTTTCCGAAAGCGGCTTTCGGGTCGTGAAAAAAGAGGCCGACGCCTCATATGTCGCGCGCGCGTCAATCTCGGACAACGCCGTCGGGAACGAGCCCGTCGCCATTTATCCGTCGCTTGAGCTTGACATCCGCTTGAAAGGCGGAAAATCAGTCTACGCGAAGAACCTTGCCGTCGAGAAGAAGACCGTCTCGTATGAGCTTGACACCGCGCGGAGAAAATCATACCCGCTCCTGTCTGACATGATTTCGTCGTCCGTGACCGCGGAAGTCGGTGCTCTCCTCGGAACGCGCTGAGAAGCATCGGGAATCTGTCGAGAGAATATCCCGCTTTTTCGGCGGGATATTCGGCCTGCTCGGAAGCTGAAGTTTCCGGACATGTTTGCTGTAGTTTTAACCAGAAAAAAATCGGTCATCGGGCAATGCCGAGTTTACCAGTTCCTGCATGGCAATGAACGGGCTTCTGCTCCGCTCAGGCAGCTTGGAGGCATACCTTTCGTAATGCCGCAGTCAGTTTCTTGAATTTTTCTTTCGTTTGCCGCCATCTTTATCAAGATGAAGTCAAGGATATTTCTTTTTTCTGCCGACAATAATAAATATGGCTGCCCGAAGCCGTTGCGTCCGGCCGCCGTATGAAAACTCCGTTCCGCTTTTGTTTGAGCGGCTTTTGCGCAATCTGCCGTATTCCCTATGCGGCGGATTCATGGGAAAAGAATGAAAAAAAATGTGTTTCTTCTGCCGACTGTGCTGGCCGTCATTTTTACGGTGATTATACTGCTCGGTTCGTTCATTTGGTTTTCCGCGAACACGGACGCGATGATTGAATCGACGACATCTTTCTACCTCGAGACGAACGCCCGTTCCCAGGCGGCTGCTTTCCAGACGAAATTGTCGAGCTACGTCGAATTCCTCGAGCTTGCCGCCCGCGCATGGAGCGATATCGATATGGAGGATTCCAGCGTCGTGATGGACAATATGTCGCGCATGAAGGTTTTCGGGAATTTCAGCAAGGTCACCGTCATAATGAAGGACGGGCGCATGATTGATTCCGGGCGGAATGTGCTCGGTGATTTTTCCAAGACGCCTTTTTTCAGTCGCGCGATGGAGGGGCTTGCTACGATATCGGATTCCGTCCAGTACGGAGGCGACGACGGCGATTTTTTGACAATCTCCGTCCCGATAAGCAGCGGCGGCGAGACGAAAGGCATCATGTACGGGCAGTTTCCGCTCTCCGCGCTCGGAGAGCTCATCGAGGCGGTCGGTTTCCAGCAGACGAGCACGAGCCTCCTCCTTTCTGGCGACGGGACGATTCTCGCGCGCTCATCCGGCTCGTCGCTCGTCACGGACAGAATCCTCAATTTCTACGACCTCGGGACTTCATGGGGAATAGACGGAGAGAAATCCCTCGTTGACGTGAAGCTCGACATCATAGGCGGGAAGACGTTCACGATTCCGTACCAGAGCGGCTCGCGGGAGCGCCTCGCAATCCTGACGCCGGTGAACATGAACGGATGGTATTACGCAATCATCATCTCGCAGGAAGTCATCCACGCCCAGAGCAAGACGCTTTCGCTGAACCTCCTCATCGTTGTCCTCATGCTGAGCTTCGCGTTCGTCCTGCTGTTCCTCGCGATACTGAATCTCATCAGGCAGAATTCCATCGTCGAGATGGCGAACGACCGGTTCAGGATTGTCACGACGCAGACGCAGACAATCGTCTTCGACTACGACTTCCTCAAAGGCCGCATCGAGCTGAACGGAAACGCGAGCTTCATATCGCCGTCCGCGCGGGAGTCGTATTCCCACGACGAGATTCTGCGCATCCTCCGCAGGATTCTGCACGAGAACGACCGTTCTGTCGTCAGCGAGCTGAAATCGATTTACGAAAGCAGAAAGCAGTCGATTATGCGCGAGATGCGGATTATGTGCGCGGACGGGAATTACTACTGGTACAAAATGACGGGGACGGTCATCCGCAACGAGGACGGCGAGCCGATACGGTTCGTGGGGAATTTCGTCAACGTGGAGGACGACGTAATGAAGGAAGAAATCCTCAAGAAAAAAGCCGAGCGCGATACGTTGTCCGGCCTTCTGAACAAGGGCGCGTTCACGAATTACGTCACGCGGGAGCTTTACTACTCGAAAAACGAATGCTGCTACGCGTTCTACATAATCGACCTCGACAATTTCAAGAAAGTGAACGACACGCTCGGGCATATCGTCGGCGACCATGTCATCTCGTCGGTGTCGCAGAAAATCTGCACCGTTTTCAGCGAGAATGATTTTGTCGGCAGGATTGGCGGCGACGAATTCGCGGTTTTCATGAAGCTGCCCGCTTTAGACAAGCAGCAGTGGCGCGGCATAATCGACAAGAAGGCTGCCGCGCTCTGCAAGTTCATCGACGAGGTGTATTCGGACGGGAAGAGCAGCGTGCGGATAACGTCGAGCATCGGAATCTCGCTCTATCCTGATGACGGGCGGAATTTCGAGGAGCTGTACGGGAAGGCGGACTTGATGCTCTACAACTCGAAGAACAGCGGCAAGAACAAATTTTCGATATGCGAATGATTTTTCGCGTCGGGAAGATGGCGGGAGATGAGGATGGCAAGGATGTCGGGAAAACGCGGGGAATCGATTGTGGCGCGGCTTGTAATCGCGGCCGCCGTCTCCCTCATGGTTGTTTCGTCGTGCGAAAAAAATGCAAAACTCAAAATCGGGAGTATACTGTTTGACGGGACGAACGAATGGTTCGTCGAGGCAATTGCCGGGATGCGTGATGCCGCGAAGGAATTCGACGTCATGCTCGTTGAGGCGGATTCCCATTACGATGTTTCCGTCGAGCGCGACCTCGTCAAGGAAATGCTCAAGGACGACGTGAAGTCAATCGTGATATGCCCGCTTTCCGTGGAGGAGTCGGGGCGCTCGTTGAGGCTCGCCTCGGAAGTCGATGTGCCCGTGGTGACGTGGAACAGCGTCGTGCAGCCGCGCCCGGCAGTGCAGGTAATCGTCGATTCCACGGAGCTCGGGCGCGCGACCGCGCTGTGCCTGTGCCGGTTCGTCGAGGAAAACGGGCTTTCCGATGTGCGTGCGGGGCTTGTGATTGACGATTCCTTCTCGATTGGGAAGGAGCGGTGCGACGGATTCCGGGACGGGCTCAAAACGCTCGTTGATGCGGGAAAGCTCCGAATTGTCAGGCAGATTCGCGGGAACCTTTACGAGCAGGCGAGCGTTTCCGTCGTGAAAATGCTTTCGGAGCATCCCGACATCAATTTCGTCTGGTGCTGGAACCAGATGTCGCTCATGGCGGCGGTCGACGTGATAAAGCGGCTCGGGCGCGATGACATAATCGTCGCGGGAACCGACATGAGCATGTCGCTTGCCGAGGAGATGCGCGGCGGCGGGAACCTCCTCTTCGTCACGACGCAGCAGCCTTACATGCTCGGCTACGAGGCGGTGAGGAATGCCGTGCGCGCCGCTAAGGGCGAATCCATAGAGCCGACCGTAGTGATTCCGACTTTGACGTACACGCGGGATGATTCGGAAGGACTTGACGGGTACATGAAGTCGCACGCGAGGTTTGTGGACAAGTGATTTTGCCGTGGCGAGAGGAAAATGATATGAGATTCAGAAAATACACCAAGGTTTTCCACATTGTTTCGTTCGTTTGCAGCGCGTTCTGCATAATAGGGGCAATCGCGCTTCTGTTTTGTTCCGTCTCGGAAAGCGGGAGAATTGGCGATGGCGGGATGATTCCCGTCCCGCTTATGATTCTGTCGCTCCTGTTCCTTGCGCTCTCGATTGTCTTCGGCTCGGCGGTGAACGGCGCGTCCCTGCGCGAGTCGCGCGCCTTGCGCAGAAAATACGAGCTTCTTGAGGAGCAGCTCCGGTATCAGGTGGAGTACGACGAGGTGCTCGACATCCTGAACAGGCGCACGATAACGGAATATCTCCGCCTGAACATGACGGAGGACGACGTGTATTCCGTCGTAATCGTCGACATCGACGGGTTCAAGAGCATAAACGAGAACTACGGGCACTCGTTCGCGGACAGCGTTTTGCAGTACCTTGTCGCGGTGTTCAAGTCGATTTCCGATGAGGTCGGCTGGAAGCTTGCGAGGTACGGCGGCGACGAATTCCTGTTCGTGATGCCGGGGGCGTGTCTTACGCGCGATTCCGAGGAAATCGGGAGGATAATGGACGCAATCCGCTCTCCCATCCCTCTCGGTTACGAGACGCTTACGATAACGGCGAGCATCGGCGTGTCGAATTCCGACGGCGTGACGCTTGCCGAGCAGCACATAACGAACGCCGAGTGCGCGATGTACGAGGCGAAGTGCTTGGGGAAGAACGGCATCGTCGTCTATGGCGACGAGATGAAGGAGCGCGCGCGGGAGGAAATCCGCATAAAGGAGAAGCTTCAGGCTGCGTTCGAGAACGACGGGTTCTTTATGGTGTACCAGCCGCAGATTGATGCGCGGACAAAGGAAGTGTCCGGTTTTGAGGCGCTCGTGCGCATGAAGGAGCCGGGAATATACCCGGGGCAGTTCATTCCCGTGGCGGAGCGGAGCGGATGGATTTGGCGCATCGGACGAATCACGACGGAGCTTGCGATAAAGCAGCTTTCGGAATGGAAAAACGGCGGCAAGACGCTCCATCCCGTCTCAATCAATTTTTCGAGCAACCAGCTGAACGACCACGGCTACGTCGATTTCCTCGCCTCTCTCCTCGAAAAGTACGGCGTTCCCGCCGAGCTTGTCGAAATAGAGATTACCGAGGGGATGTTCCTTGAGAAAAGCGCGCTTGCCGACGGGCTGTTCAAGCGCTTCAAGGAGCTGGGAATCAGGATTCTGATGGACGACTTCGGGACGGGCTATTCGTCGCTCGGCTATCTCACGTATATTCCCGTCGATGTCATCAAGCTCGACAAGTCGCTCGTCGATGCGTATCTTGTTGACGGCAAGGATTCGTTCATCAAGAATATAATTACGCTCATGCACGACCTCGGGAAGGAGATGATAATAGAGGGCGTTGAGGAAAAATGGCAGTTCGAGCGCCTGCGCGAATTCGGCGCGGATACGATACAGGGATATTATTTCTCCAAGCCGATTCCGGCCGCCGATGCTGTCGATTTCAGGGTGAAGGAGGGCTGATTTTATGGATGGTCTTTTCGGTTTTGTTGTTTCGCGCGCGCCGTTCTTCTGGCTCTTTGTCGCCGTCGCGATGTTCGTCGTCGAGGGGATGACGTTCTCGCTGACGACGATATGGTTCGGGTGCGGTGCTTTCGCGATGATTTTCGTGTCGTTCCTCGGCTTTCCGTTCGGCGTGCAGTTCCTCGTTTTCATCGCGATTTCTTCCGCGCTGCTCGTCTCCACGCGCGGCTTCGTCGCAAAAAAGCTCGCCGTCCGCCACGTCGCGACGAACAGCGACAGCATTGTGGGAAAGAAAGTCCGGCTTGCTACGGGGATAACGGCGGCGGAGAAGGGAAGCGTCAGGATAAACGGCGTCGTCTGGTCCGTCACGAGCGGCGACGGCTCGGAAATCGCGCAGGGAACGGAATGCGTCGTCGATGAGATACGCGGGGCGACGCTCGTCGTTTCGCGGGCGCAGGAAGGCTGACGGATTTTTGTCGGGAAAAACGGGGATTGCTGATTCCCCGGTTGATGTCCGGAAATTCCGGACATTTTTTAGCATACAGGAGGTTTTATGCCAATATTTACGATTGGAATCGCATGCGTCGTGGTGCTCGTTCTTATCATCGCGAACATCCGGATTGTCCCGCAGTCGGACGCGTTCATCATCGAGAGATTGGGGACGTATTCGTCCACCTGGCAGACGGGGCTCCACGCGAAACTGCCGTTCATCGATTCCGTGTCGAACAGGGTTTCGCTGAAGGAGAAAGTCCTCGATTTTCCGCCGCAGCCCGTCATCACGAAGGACAACGTGACGATGAACATCGACACCGTCGTCTACATGCAGATAACAGACCCGAAGCTCTACACATACGGCGTCGAAAATCCGATGACCGCCATCGAGACGCTCACCGCGACGACGCTCCGCAACATAATCGGCGAGCTTGAGCTTGATGCGACGCTCACGAGCCGCGACGTCATAAACACGAAAATGCGCTCAATCCTCGACGAGGCGACCGATCCGTGGGGCATAAAAGTCAACCGCGTCGAAGTGAAGAACATCATGCCGCCCGAGGCGATACGCGACGCGATGGAGAAGCAGATGCGCGCGGAGCGCGAGCGCAGGGAGAAGATTCTCGTCGCCGAAGGCCAGAAGCAGTCCGAGATTCTCGTCGCGGAGGGAAAAAAGCAGTCGCGCATTCTTGAGGCCGAGGCTGAGAAGGAGGCGAGAATCCGCCGTGCGGAAGGCGAGGCGAGGGCGATTCTTGAAGTCCAGAAAGCGACCGCCGACGGCTTGCGGATGATTCGCGAGGCGGGAATCGACGATGCCGTCATAAAGCTCCGGAGCCTTGAGACAATGGAGAAGGCTGCGAACGGACAGGCGACGAAGATAATCGTCCCCGCCGATTTCCAGAACCTCGCGGGAATCGTCTCGTCGATTTCGGAGATTGCAAAGGGAAGCGGAAAATAGCGGCTTTCGGAACGGCCTTGTCGGCGCCCGTTTTCTCGGGTGCCGATTTTTTTTGCCGCCTTGAACATAGGCTGCGTTTTTGCTTTCATGCCGGACGAGTGTTCCGCGAAATCCTTTTCCTCGTCTTTGCAGCAGAACGGAGCCGAAGCAAGGATTTCGGGCTCGTTTTATGTATCGGCATTATTTCCGGGCGTTTCCTTTATGAGCCGCTTTCCCGCTCTTTTTCCGCCGTCTTTGCTGAATAAAAATCGATTTCCTGCTGGATGTATTTGTCGAACTGCACCGAGCCTTCGGGAATCTCGTCGGAGAAAGCGATGTTCTTGTATGCGGGCGCGAGCACGACCGTTATGAAATTCCTTGCAAGCTGGGAAACGGCGTCGTTCAGGTAGCCGAATTCGCCGCCGTCGGAGAGCGACTTCTGGTATTCGTCCTCGAATTTCGCGAGATATCCGTCGACGATGTTCTTCGAGAATGAGTCGTTCAGCACCGTCACCGTGTCGAGCACAGGCTCGCCCGTCGGTTTCGCCTTCCGGTATGTGCAGTGCCTTAGCTCCTTTATCGGCGTCGCCGTGATGTTTTTCGACGAGCCGATGAATTTCGGCGTGATTCCGGAGACGACGACGGAATCGTTATCCGTCTTCTTTATCATCACGCCCGCCATGTCCACGCCGAATTTCGCGTCGATGTCGTGCGTGCTTACGACGAGGACTTTGTCGTTCGCGAATCCGGCATCGACAATCCCGAGGAATTTCCGCTGTTCCGGCAATGAGACGGGCTCATCGTGGACGACCGTCTGCCGGAGGTTCGCCTTGAGAAGCGCGACTTCCGCGATGTCGTGCATTTTTGCGACGCTTGCCTGCGTGTTTTTGAGGAGGGCAAGCTGCGTGCGCATCGAGTCGATTTCGATTTTGCGTTCGGCAGCCTCGCGCTCGAGCTTCTTCGTTTTCATTTCCGCTTCCAGTCTGGAAATCTCGCCGATTCTTCCCGCCCTCGCTTTCGATTCGATGAGCGAGTCGAGCGAGAGCGTCGCGGGAACCATCAGGATTGCTGTTCCTGCCGCGGACAGCACGATTGCCGTGTGCGCCGGAAGTTTCGTCCTGAGCGAAACCGATATCAGCTCGGCGATAAAAGCGAATATGAGGATGACCGATATGAAAAACCATATCAGTGCGCCTGTCTGCTCCAAAAAAGCCCGTGCGTTCAGAAAGATATTCTCCATTGACTCCTCCTTTCCTTTTTCCGCGCATAAAAAAACGCGCCCGAAAAGTCCATAACCTTTCGGGCGCGTTTTCATCAAAAAGAAGCGGTTGACGGGAGTCGGACCCGCGTCACGGGCTTGGGAAGCCCGGATAATAGCCGTTATATGACAACCGCAAAAGTGATGTTAATATACATCATCGCTTTTTTTTGTTCAAGTGTTTTGCCCGAAATTCTGAATAAAAACGGCCGATTTCAGCATTTTCGTTCGTTGATTCCGAACCTGTTTCGGAATGACGGTTTCGTTTCCGGACAGCAGGTTTGCCTGGCTAGAATTCAAGCTCAACCTCGACTGGGCAGTGGTCGGAGCCCAAAATATCGGCGTGGATTTTCGCGCCTGAAATACGCGGCTTGATGTCGTCGGAGACAAGGAAATAATCGATTCTCCATCCGGCATTGCGCTCGCGCGCGTGGAACCGGTACGACCACCAGCTGTAAGCGTCTTTGAGTTCTGGGTTGAGCGTTCGGAATGTGTCAATAAATCCGCTTGCGAGCAGTTCCGTCATTTTTGCGCGCTCCTCGTCCGTAAATCCTGCGTTGCGCCTGTTCGCGGACGGATTTTTTATGTCGATTTCCTCGTGCGCGACGTTCATGTCCCCACAGACGATTACCGGCTTTTTCGCCTTTAGCGAGACGAGGAAGTTCCTGAAATCGTCCTCCCACGCCATGCGGTAATCGAGCCGTTTCAGTTCGTTCTGGGAATTCGGCGTGTAGACCGTGACGAGGAAAAAATCCGCGTATTCGAGCGTGATGACGCGCCCTTCCGTGTCGTGCTGTTCGATTCCGATTCCGTAAGAAACGCTCAGCGGCTCGTGCTTCGTGAAAATCGCGGTTCCGGAGTATCCTTTTTTCTGCGCGTAGTTCCAGTATTCCTTGTAGCCGGGCAAATCCATCTCGATTTGTCCCGCCTGAAGCTTCGTTTCCTGAAGGCAGAAAAAATCCGCGCCGAGCGAATCGAATGCTTCCATGAAATTCTTTCCCATCACGGCGCGAAGCCCGTTTACGTTCCAAGATATGAATTTGTATTTCATGATGTGATTATACCAGCTACGAAAACGGTCAAAAAGGGGAGAAGCAATTGTATTTTTCGTTGATTGAAATTATTTCAGCATATTTATTTGTATTTACCAGCGTTTCTGTTCTAACAAAAAAGTGCATTCCAATGCTTTCGGCATCTGGGAATGCACTTTCATCAGATGAACTCACATCAAAGGCAATAGGCATTTATGAAGAATACGCAGCCGGCAGAGCGAGATATTTACAGAGGGCTAAAAAGTTGTTGCTTATTTTTTCTGGCCGTAGTAAGCGTTCGGTCCGTGCTTTCGCTGGTAGTGCTTGTCGATGATGTACGGTGGCAATTGGGTTGCGGCAGGATTTACCTGCAGAGTGATTGTCGCCATTTTTGCAACTTCTTCAAGAACTGCGGCGTTGTACACGGCTTTGTCCGGTGTGGCTCCCCATGTGAATGGTCCGTGTCCTGCGACCAAGACCATCGTTGTCTCTGCCGGGTGCAAACCTTCGTCGGCAAAGTGCTTTACGATAAGGTTTCCGGTCTCAAGCTCGTAGTTTCTTGTGAGAGCGTCTTTTGTAATGTAAGGCGTGCAAGGAACTACCGACTGAATGTGGTCTGCGTGCGTCGTTCCAAAAAGCGGAATAGGACGTTGTGCCTGTGCCCAGCCCACGGCGTAAGTTGAATGCGTATGCACGATTCCGCCGATTTTTGCCCCGCCTTTCACAGCCCATTCTTTGTAAAGAACAAGGTGCGTGTTTGTATCGCTTGAAGGATTCAATTCTCCCTCAACAACCTTTCCGTCCAAATCGACAACAACCATGCTGTCAACTGTAAGTTCCGGGTAAGCGACTCCAGACGGCTTGATTGCAAAAACACCTGCGTCCGGGTCAAAAGCCGACACGTTTCCCCAGGTGTAAATCGCAAGTTTTTGAGCCGGAATCTGCATGTTTGCTTCGTAAGCCTGCTCTTTTATTGTCTGAAACATACTCATATTTTTTGTCCTTAGTTTTGTCATGCCGAAAGGCTTTTACAAAAAAACTTGTTTCGGCATGACGTAACTCTACTATATTAGCGTTTTGCGTTCCAGTAAGCGGCATTCCAGCGGAGTTCGTTACGAATCTGAGGAATTGTAGTCTCTTTTCCGATTGCCACGCACTCAATTCCGACCATCTCAGCCCAGTCCTGAAGCTGCTCGCGTGTGATGATGTTCGAGAATGCTGTGTGGTGTCCGCCGCCTGCGAGAATCCATGCTTCTGCAGAAGTTGCAAGGCTCGGATACGGCTGCCAGAGCATTCGTGCAACTGGGAGTTTTGGAAGCGGTGCTTCTGGCGGAATTACGTTGATTTCGTTGATTACGCAGCGGAAGCGGTTACCCATGTCAACGACAGCGGCAACGAGACCTTCTCCTTCGAGAGTGTTGAATACGAATCGTGCAGGAGGCTCTTTGTCGCCAATTCCAAGGTGATGAACTTCGATTTTTGGTTTTGAGACTGCAATTTCCGGGTCAACTTCGAGCATGTGGCTACCCATGTTGGCTTCTTTGCCTTTGACAAGGTTGTAAGTATAGTCTTCCATAAATGCGTTGCCTTTTTTGCCCGCAACAACCTGACCTGCCGTCATTGCCTTGAACGTTCGGACGAGAGCGGAAGTTTTCCAGTCACCTTCCGCACCGAATCCGTAGCCGTCTGCAAGAAGTCTCTGAATTGCAAGACCTGGAAGCTGCTTCATTCCGTGCAAATCCTGGAAGTTGGTGCAGAGTGCTTTTCCGTCGTTGTCCTTGAGGAATTTTCTGAGGGCGATTTCGATTTTTGCCTGCTCTTTTATCTGACCGATAACAAAATCCTTGTCGAATCCGTTTCCGCAGTCATATACGATTTCGTATTTCTGATTGTATTCGTCGAAGAGCGCGTCAATGTCGCCCTGGCTAACTTCGTTCATGTATGCAACGAGGTCGCCGATTCCGTAATACGGAACGCTCCATCCGAATTTAATCATTGCCTCAACTTTGTCGCCGTCAGTAACAGCAACTTCACGCATGTTGTCTCCGAAGCGGATTACGCGGAGCGTTTTTCCATCAGCAACGGCGCGGGCAACTCGCATCCAGTCAGCGATTCTTTTCTGAGTGCATTCATCTGCCCAGTGACCAACGATAACTTTTCTCGGCATGTCCATTCGGCTTGTGATGAATCCGAATTCGCGGTCTCCGTGCGCACTCTGGTTCAGGTTCATAAAGTCCATGTCCATCGTTGCGTAAGGAATTTCCACGTTGAACTGAGTGTTGAGCTGCAAGAGAGGTTTTTTGTAAGCGTTCAAGCCCGCAATCCACATTTTTGCAGGGCTGAATGTGTGGCACCAAACGATAACGCCGGCACATTTGTCGCAAGCATTCGCTTCTTCAAGAGTTTTGTGGATTGAAGATGGCGTCAAAAGAGTCTCTTTCCAAACGAGTTTGCAAGGAAATCCTGCTTTGGCGTTAAGCTCATCAACGATTTTTTTTGAGTCGATGGCAACCTGTTTTAATGTCTCCTCTCCATACAAGTCTTGGCTTCCTGTAAGAAACCAAAATTCAAACTCCTCTAATCCTATCATCTTTTTTTCCTCCTTTTTTGATGATTAGTTTTTTTATAATTTTTTCGACTTTGCCCACCGGCTTATTCAATCGATTCGATAGCAGCTTTTTCGATTGCCAAGCCTTTTGTGTAGCGTGCGAAGAATTTGTTGAATCCTTCAATGTCATCTTGTTTTGGCGAAACCGTCGTTTTCTTGCTTGTGGCAAACACTTTTTCGGCCAGCCATGCGTCAAGAGTCTTTCCGCCACCGTTCACGAGATAGCTTGCCAAAACAGCCATTCCCCACGGACCGCCTTCGCCAGCAGTTTCCAGTGCAGAAACAGGGGTGTGCAATGCAGCAGACATAACGGTAAGTCCAGTTTCCGCGGTCTTGAAGAATCCGCCGTGACCGGTAAGACTGTCAATTTTTACATTTTCTTTGTCAAAAAGAATGTCCATGCCGGTTCTGAGCGCGCCGAGAGCCGTAAAGAGCTGTGCGCGGATAAAGTTCGGCATCGTAAAGTTTGCGTGCTGCGTGCGGACAAAAAGCGGTCGTCCCTCAGTAAGCCCCGTGATACTCTCGCCAGAAAGATAATTGAACGGTAAAAGCCCGCCGCAGTCTTTGTCGCCTTCAAGAGCTGCTTTTAAGAGCGTTCCGTAGAGCTTGCCTTTGTCAACGTTGCAGCCAGTTGCCTTTAGAACCTCGTCAAAGAGATTTACCCAATGGTCAAACTCGCCCATGCAGTTGTTCGCGTGGGCCATTGCTACGAGCGCTCCGTCCGGGGTTGTTACAAGGTCAATCAAGCCGTTGTAAGCTTTGCTCAAATCCTTTTCGAGAACGACCATCGCAAAAACCGAAGTTCCTGCCGAGACATTTCCCGTTCGTTTTGCGACGCTGTTTGTCGCAATCATCCCTGTTCCGGCATCGCCTTCTGGCGGAGCAAGTTTAGCTCCGGCTTCAAGCTCCCCTGTTGGGTCAAGGAGTTTTGCGCCGTCCGCGGTGAGCGTGCCTGCATCTTCGCCTGCAAGAAGAACTTTCGGCAGCAAATCTTCCAGTTTCCAAGCGAATTTTTTGTCAGCAACAAGATTGTCAAATTTTTCTATAAAATTTTTGTTGTAATTTTTTGTGGCAGTGTCAATCGGGAACATTCCGGAAGCATCTCCGATTCCCAAAACTTTTTGGCCTGTGAGCTTCCAATGAATGAATCCCGCGAGGGTTGTAAAGAAAGAAATGTCTTTTACGTGCGGCTCTTTGTTCAGAATTGCCTGATAAAGATGCGAAATGCTCCAGCGTTCCGGGATAGGATAGCAGAAGAGCGAAGAAAGTTTTTCTGAAGCTTCGCCGGTAATCGTGTTGCGCCACGTTCTGAACGGAACGAGAAGCGTACCGTTCTTGTCAAAGGCAAGGTATCCGTGCATCATTGCCGAAATTCCAAGTGCCCTGATTTTTTTGAGGGCGACACCGAACTTTTTCTGAACGTCAGATTTCAGGTCGGAATACGCCGATTGCAGACCCGCAATAATTTCTTCCTGCGAGTAAGTCCAGATTCCGTCTACGAGGGAATTTTCCCAGGTGTGACTTCCTTGTGCGACTGGCGCATTCGTTTCGTCAATCAGCACAGCCTTGATTCGTGTCGAGCCGAATTCGATTCCCACAATCGCATTGCCCGATTCAATGAGGTTTTTAATTGCGTCCATGTTTTCCTTCTGTTTTTTTAGATTGGCTCCCATTGTAATTCGGTTATTTAAAAATGGCAAAATAATTATAAAAAATATATTTTTTGCACTATAGCGATAATTCTTGACTTTATAATATCTCGTTCATAAAATGAGGCTTCTAAAAAAATGAAATTAATAAAAAGTCCGTACATGATTTTTGCTTCGCTGCTCGCCGTTGCCGCGCTTTCGTCTTTTGCCGTCCTGCTTTTCATAACGCTCGGCGGAAAGAAGGCGGAGAAAAAAAGCGAGCGGCTGATTCTGGGGTTCTCGCAGATTGGCTCGGAAAGCGCGTGGCGAACGCGGAACACGCAGTCGATTTTCGAGGCGGCGGAGAAGAACGACATCCAGATTCTGTTCGACGACGCCCGGCAGAAACAGGAAAACCAGTTGCGGGCAATCCGCTCATTCATCGTCTATCAGGTTGACGTCATCGCGTTCGTTCCGATTGTGGAGGACGGCTGGGACGATGTGCTCAAGGAGGCGCGCCGGGCGGGAATCCCCGTGATTGTCGTTGACAGGCAGATAAATTCCGACAAGTCGCTTTATGCCGGATTTTTGGGCGAGGATTCCGTTGAGGAGGGAAGGCGTGCCGCGCGCTTTTTGATGAGGAAATGCGCGGAGGAGAATTCGCCGGTGAATATCCTCGAAATACGCGGGACGGAAAATTCGTCCGTCGTCAGCGGCCGTGCCGAGGGATTCCGCGAGGAAATTTCGGCGGACGAGAAATTCAGGATAATCCATTGCGAGAACGGCGATTTCCTCCGGTCGCGCGGAAAGGAAATCGCGGACAGGCTCATTCAGAAAAACCGCGATTCGGGAATATTCAAGAACGACGGCATTTATTTCGACGGGCAGAAAATCGACGTGATTTATTCGCACAACGATTCGATGACGCTCGGAATCCTCGACTCGTTCGCCGATTACGGCATCAATCCGGCGGACTCGATAATAATCAGTTTTGACGCCGAGCAGAAATCGATTGACTCGCTCGTCGCAGGAAAACTCAACTGCGTCGTCGAGTGCAATCCGAATTTGGGCGAAATGCTCATGATTCTCGTAAAGAAAGCCGCTTCGGGACGGCAGATTCCGCGTATCACCTACAACGACGAGACTGTTTTCACCGAGGACGACGATTTCACGCTTTACGAGCCGAGAGGGTACTAAGTGAAGAACAAAAGCCTCAAGAAAACGCTCAAAATCACATACATCGTCCTTCTTTCGATTACGCTCATCCCGTCCGTGTATTCGATTGTCGTCTCGCAGATTCACACGCAGCAGTACAACAAAATCATCTCCAACGTGAGCAACGCGAACCGCATAAACGGAATCGTAAAGGACGACATTCCCGAGGAGCTGTGGAACATAATCTGCGGGAAAAAGGACGTCGAGGAAGGGCGCCATTACGAGATGATGAACGAGATTACGTTCGGGCTGGAGGAGATGCTCAAGATTACGAAGAGCAACGACAGCCGCGACAAGCTTGAGGTTGCGACGCGTGCGAGCGCGACCCTCCTGAGGAGCATACACAACCTCATCGCGCGGATGAGTTTCGGAAGCTCCGTAAGCGAGAACGAGGCGCTCTTGGAGGAAATCCGCACCATCACGGGGCTTTTCTCCGACATCATGCAGGATTTCATCGTTTCGGAAAGCGAGTCCGCGTACAGGACGAACCTTTCGATAAAGAACACGTCGATTATCCTGACGCTGATTCTGCTCGTCATCACGATTTTCGCGCTGCTCATTTCGGCGAACAGCTTTATGACTGTATCCGCGGCAATCCAGAAGCCGATAAGCGACATGGAGAAGCTTTCGACGAAAGTCGCGAACGGCGAGCTCGACGCGCGCATCGACATTCCGCACGTGGACGAGCTGGACACGCTCGCTGAAAACCTCAACACGATGACTGGGCAGATTGACGTCCTCATCAAGAAGAACATGGAGGAGCAGAAGAATTTCCAGAAGGCGGAGATGAAGGCGCTCCAGGCACAGATTACGCCGCATTTTCTGTACAACACGTTCGACACGATTGTCTGGCTCGCGGAGGAGGAGAAGACGGACGAGGTCGTGCGGATTACGAAGGCGTTCTCGGACTTTTTGCGTATTTCGCTGAGCCGCGGGCATGAATGGATTACGATTGGGCAGGAGCTCGACCACATCAGAAACTACCTTACGATTCAGAAAATCCGCTATGCCGACATCCTCAATTACAGAATCGAGGCGGACGAGTCGCTCATCAACCTGAAAATGATAAAGCTAGTCCTGCAGCCGCTCGTGGAGAACGCGATTTATCACGGGATAAAGAACAAGCGCGGCCGCGGCGAGTTGTGCGTGCGCGTCTGCTATGACGACGGGAGCCGGACGAAAATCCGCTTCGAGGTTCGGGACAACGGCGCGGGTTTTACGGCGGAGCGGCTTTCCGAAGTGCGCGCGGAGCTTTCGACGGGCGCGGCAGATTCAGAGAAACTCACTTCCGTCTATGGGCTTTACAACGTGAACAAAAAGCTGAAACTGTATTACGGCGAGCAGACGCAGGGACTTGTCATCGAGTCCGAGCCGGGAAAGGGAAGCTCGATTTCGTTCGTGATTCCGGGGGAAATCGGCTCGTAGCGTTTTTGCGGGGGAGTGGGAAAAATGTACAGCGTATTTGTTGTTGATGACGAGCCGATTGTCCTTGACGGGATCCGCTCGAAAATCGATTGGGAAAGCTCGGGGTTTTCGTTTGCCGGCGAGGCGACGGACGGGGAGATTGCGCTCTCCATGCTCCATGAGGTGAAGCCCGACATTCTGATTACCGACATAAAGATGCCGTTCATGGACGGCCTGCAGCTTTCCGCGGCGGTGAAGAAAATCCAGCCGTGGATAAAAATCATAATCCTTTCCGGTCACGACGAATTCGACTACGCGAAGAAGGCAATCTCAATCGGAATCGAGGATTATCTTCTCAAGCCGTTCACGCCCGACGAGCTTCTTTCGAGCCTCAAGAAAACGGCGGTTCGCATCGACAAGGAGCGGAAGCAGCTTTCCGACATAACGCGCCTGAAGGAGGAGCTGAAATCGAGCGAGACGCTCAAGAAGAAGGAATTTTTGAGCAACCTCGTGCACGGCTCGGAGAACATGTCGGACGTGATGCAGAAAAGCCAGGAGCTCGGGCTGAACCTGATTTCGCGCTTTTACAAAGTCCTCATAAGCAGGATAAAAAGCCGGACAAGCACCATACAGAACCAGGAGGAGACGTGCTCGCTCCTCAATTCCTACCTTCCGTCGTGGGAGCAGGCGGAATGCTTTTTCCACCATTCGAACCTGCTCGTCTGCATTTTCCGCGGAAGCACCAGAGAGGAGCTTGACGAGGGAATTTTCCATGCCGCGGAGACAATCGCGCATATCGCGGCAAAAAACGACGACTGCACGACGCTGACGGCAATCGGGAAGACCGTGGAGCATCTTTCCGAGCTGAATTTGTCTTACGAGGACGCCAAGCGGATTCTCTCTGCGGGCGAGAAGGGCGGGGGAAGCCGGATTATAAGCTCGGAGGATTTGGGACAGAATCTTGATTCCGAGTCGCAGGTCGATTCCGCGCTCCTCGATTTGAAGGACAACGACCCGCTCGTCGACAGGCTCAAATACGCGGGAAAAAACGACATCTCCGCGATAATCGACGAGTCGATGCAGCTTATCAGAAGCAATCCCGGGCAGTTCAACGTCTTTGCCTCGTATCTTCTTGTCGATTTGATTTTCTCCGTGTCAAAGCTCCTCGAAAAATTCGGCGGCGACATAAAGAAGCTGAAACCGGAAATCCTCCAGCGGAAATTCATCGACGAGGCTGTTCAGGATGAGGAGAATTTCAGGCGGAAAATCACCCAGGTTCTTTCGTTCGCGTTGGAATTCCGCGACTCGAAGATGACCGGAAAATACGGCGACGTCATTCTGAAGGCGAAGCGTTATATCGAGGAGCATTACGCCGACCAGAACACGACGCTCACCACGGTCGCCGAAGTCGTCGCGCTCAGCCCGAACCATTTCAGCACGATTTTCTCGCAGGAATGCAAGACGACTTTCATCGAATACCTGACGAACGTTCGCCTTGAGAACGCCAAGCGCCTCATGCGCGAGACGGAGATGAAAGGATACGACATCGCCTACGAGTGCGGTTTTTCTGACCCGCATTATTTCAGCTACATATTCAAGAAAAACACCGGTCTGTCGCCGCGGGAATACAAATTGTCCGCTGTCCAATGAGCGGTGCAGAAAAAGAAGGGGCTGCCCAAAATGTGCGTCATGGTGAACGCGGCGGGCAGCCCTTTTTGTATGCGCTTTGAGAAAACGGTGCCGTTATCGGCGGCGACTATTTTCTTCCGATTGCGATTCCTTTCTGCCGCTCAAGGCTCGATTTCGGGTTCCTGTAAGCGGTGATGAGGAAAAGCGCGAGGCAGGCGACCGCGGCGGCGATTCCCGTTCCGTAGGAAACCGTAAGCCCGGATGCCCCCTTCGCACCGAGGTTGAAGCATTCCGGCGCGTACATCAGATAGGTGATTGAGACCGCCGACATGAACGTCGCGGGAACTGCGGCAATCCAGCATCTGTTCCTGTTCTCGTAGTTCGTCGCAAGGTAGACGGCGCCCGCCCAAAGCACAATCATAGCCAGCGTCTGGTTCGACCATGAGAAATATCTCCAGACGACGTTGTAGTTGATGAACGAAATCGCGTATCCGATGAGCAGGAGCGGGACTGCCGCGCCGAGCCTGACTTTTATGTTTTTCTCGTCGAGCTTGAACCAGTCGAAAATCGTCATGCGCGCGCTCCTGAATGCGGTGTCGCCGGACGTAATCGGGCAGACGATTACGCCGAGCAGCGCGATGGGACCGCCGATTTTGCCGAGCAGCGCGACGCACATGTCGTAGACGGAATTCGAATTTCCGCCGCCTATTGCCTTGAGCGCTGAAAGCCCCGTCCCGCTTCCGTCCTTGTTCCAGAAGAACGCGACGGCTGCGCTCGCCCATATGAGCGCGATTATTCCCTCCGCGACCATCGCTCCGTAGAAAATCCGCCTTCCTTCCTTCTCGCTTTTTATGCAGCGGGAGACGATGGGCGACTGCGTTGCGTGGAATCCCGAAATCGCGCCGCATGCGACCGTTATGAACATCAGCGGCCAAATCGGCTTCACTCCTGTTCCGTCAACGTTTCCGGGATAGAGGTTTTTGAACGTGAATTCCATCATCGGTCTTTCCGCCGAATTCCTGATTGTCCCGATTATGATGCCGAACGCCATCAGGATGAGGAGGATTCCGAAAAGCGGATAGACTTTTCCGATGATTTTGTCGATGGGAAGGAGCGTCGCAAGGAAATAATAGCAGAGGATGATTATCGTCCAGACTTTCACGTTCAGCCATTCGGGGGTGAGGCGCGCGAGCAGTCCCGCGGGGCCGACCATGAACACGACGCCGACGAGGACGAGGAGCACGACCGAGAAGACGCGCATGACGTTGTGCATCACGGGTCCGAGGTATTTTCCGGTGACTTCCGAAATCGAGGCCCCGTCATTTCGTTCGGAAAGCATTCCCGCGAGGAAGTCGTGGACGGCGCCGGCAAAAAGCGTTCCGGCGACAATCCAGATGTAGACGCTCGGTCCCCACATCGCCCCTGAAATCGCTCCGAAAATCGGGCCGAGACCCGCGATGTTCAGAAGCTGGATGAGGAACGCCTTCGCGGCAGAAATCGGGACGTAATCCACGCCGTCAGGATTTGCGATTGCCGGGGTCGGGTTGTCCGACGGCTTGAAAATTCTCTCGACAATCGAGCCGTAAACGAAATAGCCAACTACTAGGATGGCCAATGCAACGAAAAAAGTTACCATAAAAACCTCCTAAAGTCTGGATGGGAAATAATTCTGTGAAATCTGTTTCTCAAGCGGCTTTGTTTTTCGCCTCATTGTAAATCCGGATTTTTTCGTTGTCAAAAAAATGAGCCGCGGGGAAATCCGCCCGAGTAAGAAATCAAACTTTTTAAATAAAAAAACTAACTTTTTCCCGCGCCGGATTTTACGGGGTTCCTGAAATTCCTAAAAAAGTCAAAAAAAAATCCTAAATATTTGCATTCAAAACGGTGGAGGGCGGACTTACTATTGCAACCATAGTAAAGGACATCTAAAAAAGGAGGAATTAGATGAAAAAACTTATCGCTTTTGTCATGGCGCTTCTGTGCCTGACCTCTGCTTTCGCGGCAAAGAAAAACAAGAAAGCCGCTGACGGAAAAATCAAGATTGGCATTATCAACAATCCGCCGTCAGAATCAGGCTATCGCGCGGCGAACGTGAAAGATTTCGAGACTGTTTTCACGTCTGCGAAATACGATGTGAAGACGTTCTACAGCCTCAAGAACGACGAGCAGCTCAACGCGGCATCGCAGTTCATCACCGACGGAGTTGACTACATCCTTCTTTCGGCCGCCGCCACTGACGGATGGAGCTCAGTCCTCAAGAAGGCGAAGAAATCGGGAATCAAGGTTTTCCTTTTCGACAGAATGATTAACGTGAAGGACAACCTTTACGAAGCTGCCGTCGTTTCCGACATGGCAAAAGAGGGCGACACTGCTGTCGCATGGCTCAAGGCGCAGAACCTTCCGGCTTACAACATCGTCCACATTCAGGGCGCTATGGGCTCTGATGCGCAGATTGGACGCACCGGCGCTTTGGACGCTGAATTCGCTTCAGGCAAGATGAAGAAAGTTGTCCAGCAGACGGCTACATGGGACGAGGCTGAGGCCAAGAAAATCGTCGAGTCTGTCATCAACTCTAAAGAGGACTTCAACGTAATCTACGCCGAGAACGACGGCATGGCGAAGGGAGCTGTCGCAGCCCTCGACGAGGCGGGAATCACGCACGGCGTCAACGGAAAAGTTGTCGTCATGGGATTCGACTGCAACAAGTGGGCGCTCCGCGAGCTTCTCGCAGGAAACTGGAACTATGACGGACAGTGCTCTCCGTTCCAGGCTGCCGTAATCGAGAAGATGATTTCAACGGGCAAGGTTCCCTCAAAGAAAATCATCTCCGACGAGAAGGGATTCGACGCGAAGACTATCACGCAGGCTGACATCGACAAATACGGTCTTGGTGAGTAACCATCAGATAGCGCTTTCCGCCGTCGGGAAAAACGGTGGCGGTTAGGGAGCTGTATGATTCAACGGCGTAAAGTGTGTGCTGCATATTTTACGCCGTTTTTTTTAGGAAGCCGGTTCAAAATAAAACGGTCCGGAAACGCGTTGGCAGCCATTCGGAATGCTGCGCGTCACAGGCGTTGTCTGATGAACGCTCTTCATGTTCCGGAATGCGGCGCGCTCCGGGACGAGTTTGAGTATGACAAAGGTGTATAAATGGAAAATAATGATATTGTTTTGTCAATGCGCGGAATCTACAAGGAATTTCCGGGCGTAAAGGCTCTTCAGAATGTTGACTTTACCCTGAGGGAAGCAGAAATTCACGCGCTCATGGGAGAAAACGGAGCCGGAAAATCAACTCTGGTGAAGGTTCTCACCGGAGTACATATAAAGGATGCAGGGGAAATAAGAATCGCGGGAAACGACGGTCCTGTGAATATCCGTTCCCCGCAGGATGCCCAGAATCTCGGCATCTCGACTGTCTATCAGGAAATCACGCTCTGCCCCAACCTTACGGTCGCGGAGAATATGTATATCGGTCGCGGAAATTACAAATTCGTGAACAGGAAAAAGCAGGAGAAGCAGGCGACGGAGCTTCTGCGCCACCTGAACATTCCGGCGAACGCGAGCCAGCAGCTCGGAACGTGCTCTCTTGCGGTCCAGCAGATGGTCGCGATTGCCCGAGCTGTCGATATGGACTGCAAAGTTCTCATCCTCGACGAGCCGACTTCCTCATTGGACGACAACGAAGTCGAGCTTCTGTTCACGCTGATGCGCGTCCTGAAAAGCCACGGCGTCGGAATCATTTTCATCACGCACTTCCTTGAGCAGGTTTACGAGGTCTGCGACAAAATCACGGTTCTCCGAAACGGCGAGCTTGTCGGGGAATACACCGTAAGCGAGATGCCTCGCGTAAAGCTGATTTCCGCGATGCTCGGAAAGGACGCCGAGGACATGACGAACCTCAAGAACATGAAGCGCCCCCTTCCGAACACGGAGAACGTTTACGAGGCGACCGACCTTGCGACTACGGAGGGCGTGCGGCCGTTCGATTTCAACATCAGGAAGGGCGAGGTCAACGGGTTCACCGGTCTTCTCGGTTCGGGAAGAAGCGAGAGCGTGCGCGCGGTTTTTGCCGCGGACAGAATCACGAGCGGGAAGGTCAAAATCAACGGCAAGAACGTGAAAATCACTTCCCCGAAAGACGCGATGAAAAACGGAATCGGCTATCTGCCCGAGGACAGGAAGGGCGACGGAATCATCCAGGATTTGTCGGTGCGGGAGAACATGATGCTCGCGATGCAGGTTCTGCGCGGGTTCTTCCATCCGATTTCCCGCGCGGAATCGGAAAGGCTTGCCGACGAGTACATCAAACTGCTCGAAATCAAGACGGCTTCCAAGGAGACGCCCATCAAGTCGCTTTCCGGCGGAAACCAGCAGAAAGTCATCCTTGCGCGCTGGCTTCTGACGCACCCGCAGTATCTCATCCTCGACGAGCCGACCCGCGGCATCGATGTCGGGACGAAAATCCAGATTCAGAAGCAGGTGCTGAAGCTTGCCGGGCAGGGCGTGAGCGTCACGTTCATCTCCTCGGAAATCCCCGAGATGCTTTCTGTCTGCCAGCGCCTTATCGTCATGCGCGACCGGAAAATCGTCGGCGAGCTGAAGGGCGAGGAATTGAGTCAGGATGTAATCATGCAGACCATTGCCGGAGGAAAAGCAAAAAATGACAAATAAAATCGTGAATCAGATAAAAAAACTTTTTCAGTCGCAGCTTGCGATTCCGATTGTCGCGCTGCTGATTCTTGTCGTGTTCAACCTTATACGCGACCCCAGTTTCTTCTCAATCGGAATAAAGAGCAACAACTTCGGGAACACCGTCCTTTCGGGAAACCTCATCAGCATCCTCAACGGCGCGAGCGAGCTTGTAATCCTTTCGATCGGAATGACGCTCATCACGTCCGCGACGAAGGGACAGGATATTTCCATCGGGGCTGCGGCGGCAATCGCCGGCTCCGTTTTCGTGAAAATCCTGAGAGCCGGAACGATAAACGCGGGAACGATTCTCGCGGCATTGATTGTCGCTTGCCTGGTTGCGATTATCTTCTGCTTGTTCAACGGTATTCTTATCGCGAAATTCAACATTCAGCCGATGATTGCCTCGCTGATTCTGTACACGGCGGGGCGCCCGATTGCGTACTGGATTAACGGCGGAGCGACCCCGAATGTCGAAAGCCCGCTTTTGACGTATATCGGCGGTTTCATCCCGCACATCGCGATTCCGACGCCGATTCTCGTTGTCATCGCCTTCATCGTCCTGATTAACCTCCTTCTCAAAAAGACGACGCTGAGCCTGTACATCCAGTCTGTCGGCATAAACGAGCGGGCGGCGAAGCTCAACGGCATCAATCCGGTTGTATGGAAGCTTGTCGTTTTCGTAATCCTCGGCGTATGCGTGACGATGGCAGGCTCAATCAACGTCTGCCGAATCGGGCTCATCAACCATGAGACAATCCTTCTTGACATCGAGATGGACGCAATCCTCGCGGTCGCAATCGGCGGAAACTCGCTCGGCGGCGGAAAATTCAAGCTTTCCGGCTCGATTTTGGGCGCATACATCATCCAGGCCCTCACAATCACGCTCTACGCGATGAAAGTCTCATCGACGGCGGTCAAGGCGTACAAGGCAATCGTCATCATCATCATCGTTGTCGCAGGCTCTCCGGTCGTCAAGGCATGGCTCGGAAAACTCAAGAACAAGATTATGGAAAAGCACGCGGCAAAGGCAAAAGTGGAGGCGAAATAATTATGGCAAACATCATGCAGACATTGCAGGATTTGAATCCTCTCGCGAAGGGAAAAGACAAGCAGCCTCTTTCAAACACCACACTGCTCCTCACGATTACAATCTGCACCTTCGTGGGAATGTACCTTCTGGCAATGCTCATCTGGGGCGGCGGATTTTTGAACCCGCAGCAGTTTTTGGATTTGTTCAACAACAACGCATACCTCATTGTGACGGCGTGCGGTCTGACAATCGTCATGATTACCGGCGGAATCGATATTTCTGTCGGCGGCTCGGTGGCGCTTATCACGATGGCTTCTGTCGTTTTTATGGAAGACCATAACGGCGGCGTTTTCAGCTCTATCGTGATTGCCCTCGGAATCGGGCTTCTGATGGGCGTGGTTCAGGGATACTTCGTCGCATATCTCAAAATACAGCCGTTCATCGTCACCCTCGCGGGCATGTTCTTCACGCGCGGCATGACCACAATCGTCAGCAAAGTCCCCCGCACGGCAGAGAACGAGCTTTTCCTTGACTTGAAGGATTTTGAGATTGACCTTCCGCTTATCGGGACTTACGCCAAAAACGGCAACTGGATTCCGTCTTCGATTGAGGTGGGCGTAGTGATTGCCCTGATTGTCGTTCTGATTCTTTGGGCGATGCTCAGGTGGACGCGGTTCGGCCGGAATTTGTATGCGGTCGGAGGAAACAGCGAGAGCGCGCTCATGCTCGGAATCAACGTCCGCCGCACGCAGTTCTTCGCTTACGTTCTGTGCGGCGTCCTTGCCGGAATCGCAGGCTTCATCTATCTCCTTCACACGGGAGCCGGAAACGCCTCGAACGCGACCGGAGCCGAAATGCAGGCAATCGCGTCGTCGATTATCGGCGGCACATTGCTTTCGGGCGGAGTCGGAAGCGTAATCGGCACATTGTTCGGCGTAATGTCGCTCAAGACAATCAACAACATCGTCGTTGCATCAGGCCTTCGCGAGCCGTACTGGCAGAGCATCACCACCGGCCTCATGCTGTGTTTCTTCATCCTGCTCCAGAGCGTAATCCTCGCGCAAAGGAAGAGGAAGCTCGGCGCGATGGCTGGCTGATAGGCATATATATATAGAAGATTTTTGAGCAATTCTGGCGGCTGGATTCGTTCCGGCCGCTTTTTTGTTGGTGCTAAAGGTATGCTGAAAGGCGCAGACGAACAACGCGGCACGGAGAAGAATTTCCTTTCCGAAAATTCGGCATCTGCGGAATCAAGCTTGTCGTGGAGGATTTTGACGCATCCGGCCTGAAATGAGGGAACGGCTCTGCCCGAAAAATGCCGGACAGAGCCGCTTGTGCTCGGGGGCAAAGAATTCTGTTATTTTCCCTGCAAATTCGGGATTATGAATTTCGCTTCGTCGCCGTCATGTGCGGTGAAGACGTTTTCCGCGACAGTACCGACAGTGATGTTTTCCGCTTCGTGAAGCCCGTTTTGCGTGATGAACGAGAGCTTCGCAATCTGTTTTCCGACGAGCGGATGCTGCGGGTAGTTGCTTTTTGTCTCGTCCTCGCTTTTCGGCGCTTTGAATCCCATCTGGCTCTTCGCCCAGAAGAAATTGCTCAGCGTCGTAAGCCCGTACGTTTTTCCGTCGGTATCAGTCGCGATGATTGCCTTCAGCGCGCTCAGCGACTGCTCTTCAGTTCCGCCTTCAGTCACTTTCGCGGCTTTTTCCGCCTCGTCGCTGAACGTGAGCTTCGTCACTTTCCCGGCGTTTGTCGGGTCGTCGATGTACATCGTTATCTGCGGCGAGAAATCGTGATGCGCCTCGCCGTTCGTGATGGTGACGTAGAGGCGTTCGATTTTCGTTGCGTTTCCGACGATTTTTCCCGCAGAAACCGAGCCGCCTTCTGCCGAAAGCTCCTTGTAGAATGCGGGCGCGTCGTCGAGAACGTAGTAGCTGTAGTCCCCGCTCTGGAAAAGGTTCTGCTTTCCCGAATAGCGGATTGTGCTGCTCTTCCCGCGTGCGGTCGTCGTCACCTCAAAACTCGGGCTGTCGTCGGTTATCTTTTTTCCCGTGAGCGCTGAAAGAGATGCTTTCGCGATTTTTACCGGATAGGTGATTCCGCGCGTCGTCGCTTCCGAAGGAGTTTCCTGCGTGTGGTACGTTCCGTATGACATGTTTCCCGCCGCGACTTTTGTCGTGGGGTTCGTGTACGCGTCGAATTCCTGCGCTTCTTCCTTGAAAAATTCCTCGAACGGGATGTTTACGAGCGCGTAGGCGTACTCGGTTGCCGGCGGGACATTTTCCTCGACGAAAAGTTTGATTACGTTCTCAATCATTTCTTCGTCAGCGTCGCTTGGAATTCCCGCGGCAAGCCAGAATGCGTATTCTCCGTCCAGTGCCGACTGCAAATCGTTTATGTTCGCGCCGTAGCGGAATTCGATGTGGTACGTTTCTTCCGGCGTGTCGGGACAGAGGAGAACGTATTTGTATTCACCCGCGTCGCTCTCTTTCGCCTTGTAGACGGAGCAGTCGAAGGCTCTCGATTCTCCTTCCTTGAACCTTTCCGGGAAAAGCGCGTGCCAGTTGTCGTTTTTTCCCATGTGCGAGAGCCCGAGATATTCGTAAGTATACGTTTTTGTTCCGTCGCTCAACGTGTATGCTCCGTCTTTTGACGAGAACGTGAGAACGGTGTCGAGCGGGTGGAATTCGCAGTTGAACAATCCCTGCTTTTTCTGCTCCTCGCTGACATTTTTTCCGTAGGACGGCGCGCTGATTGATGATTTGAGCATCGTTGCTGTCTGCGCGGCGTTCTCGGTTCCGACAAGCGGGGTAATGTATTTGAGCCAGATTCCGTCGTATTCCGTTTTGAGAATCGTCGGCTCGAAAAGCCCCTTGTACGCCCTCGACTGCGAGGAACCTGCGATGCTTTCAAAAGATGTATCCGTTACCGTCACCGATGATTTCGCGTCATCAAGCTTTTTTTTGATTTCCGCGACAAGCGCTTCCGCGTCGCTGTCCTTCGCGAGCGACGATGAGAGAAGTTTTTCGGCTTCCTCGACATCGGACTTTAGGGAAGTGAGCGTGCTGTCCTGCGCTACATAGGCATTCGCGATGATAATCGCCTCGTTCAGTTCCGTGATACTCGCGTTTGACAGCGGGGATGTTTTTCCGTCTTCCGGATATGACGATTGTCCCTGCGTGTCCTTCCCGTCATTTCCGTCATCCGAGCATGAGGAAAAACCGAGCGCCGCGGCAAGCAGCAGCGGTGCAAAAACCGCCTTCAGAACTGACGCGGCAAAGCGTGATGTTTTTTTCATAACGACTCCTTGTTTTTTTATGGTTAGCTATTGCTAACGCGCGTGAATTTAATCTAACATATGTGCCATGTCAATTGATTCATTGAAAATAGTCTTACTTTTTGCGAAATTGTCTCATATGAGAAGTTTTTTTGTGTGCGCGGCTTTGTGCGCTGCCCTCGTCTCCTGCAAGAATGTCAGGGTGGCCGACAGTTTTGCCGCGATGAACACGTTCATGAGCGTCCAGGTTTTCTCGGCGGACGAGAAGAAGGGGCGGGAAGCCTGCGCCGATGTCCGCGACGAGATTGCGCGCCTTGAGAAGTCGCTTTCCGTGACGATTCCGGGGAGCGACGTTTTCAGGATGAACAATTCCGCCGTGCGCGATGTTCCCGTCTGCAAGGATGTGAAGGAGCTTGTCGATTTTTCCTCGTTCATGTATGCGAAGACGGGCGGGCTGTTCAATCCGGCGATATATCCGCTCGTCCGCGAATGGGGATTCACGACGGAGCAGTACGAGGTTGTAGGGAAAACGCGGATAGAGGCGCTTCTTCCGCTGACCGATTTCTCGAAGATGCGCGTTTTTTCCGCGGAATCGGGTGCGTCCCAGTTCGTCGCCCGTCTTCCCTCGGGGATGCAGGTCGATTTCGGCGGAATTGCGAAGGGCTATGCGGCGGACAAGGCTGCCGGAATCCTTTCTTCCCGCGGGATAAAATCGGCGCTCCTCGATTTGGGCGGGAACATCCACGCGCTCGGGACGAAGACGGACGGCTCTCCCTGGACAATCGCGGTGAGGTGCCCCTGGAATCCGGACGATGCTGCCTGCGCGGTAAAAGTCGAGTCGAAGGCAGTCGTCACGAGCGGCGGATACGAGCGTTTTTTTGTCGGCGACGACGGGAAGAAGTATATCCACATTTTCGACCCGAGAACTGGAAGCCCAGCCGAAAGCGACGTGGAGAGCGTGACGGTAATCTGCGGGAAGGGAATGTACGCGGACTGCCTGAGCACGTCGCTTTTCGTCATGGGGAAAGAGGGCGCCGTTGATTTTTGGCGGAAGACGCGCGATTTCGATTTCATCCTGATTACGAAAGAGCGCGGGATTGTCTATTCGCCGGGGTTGTCCGGTTCGATAAAGCTCATTTTCCCCTTTCAGAGCGTTTCCGTTGCCGGGTGATTCGTTCCGCCATCGTCCGATTCCGTCCCGAGCGTTTTTTGTATCCGCCGGAAAATGCCTCCTTCGGACGTTCGGAACGTGTCGCTCAGCGCCCGGTAATAGAGGAGGGACAGCGCGAGGAGCGAATCCTTCGGCGGGCGGAGGACGACGGCGCATTGGCTCAGCGCGCTTGCCGCCGAAAGCCGGAGCGATTTTTGTATTCCTGAAACGAGCGCGCCCTGCGTTACGGCAATGCTCCCGATTTTCATTATGACTTTTCCTTCGGGGACGAGAAGTGCCGCGGCGATGACGAACACCCAGAGCGAGAGATGGGGAAGAACGAGGATGCGCCGCCCGCACCGTTTTTGCGCCGCCAAGCTGAGGCAGAGCGCCAGTACGAGGACGGGGATGCTTCTGACGAAGAAAACGGAAGCCGCCGAAAGGAGGAGCGCGACGGCGAGTACCATCTGGGCGTGCCGGTTTTTCCGCCAGCGTCCGGAACTGCCGTCGGTTGCCGCGAGGTGCGCGCAGATGGTTCCGTTTTTTTTGATTGATGGATTTCCGATTTTGCCGCAGAAAAACGCCGTGATGATTCCGCTTGCCGTGTTGAAAATCAGCATCGCGCCCAAAAGCGTGAACGTTCCGCGCCCGAGGTAGAGCGAGCAGCAGATAATCTGGACAACCGCGCTTATCGCCGAGCCGAGGACGGAAATTCCGTAGAGCGAGAGCATTTTTCCCCCGAGCCGCGCGTTCAACCGTGAAACAGCGTACATGAAAAAGCCGCTTGCGATGCTCTGCGCGAGCGAGACTGGAAAGAACGGAGAGAAAAGCGTCCCCGCCATCATCGAGGATGCCGCCGCCTTTACGGCGCAGAGCGCCATGAACGGCATCGGGGGCAGGCTGAACGACATGAGCAGTGCGATGTTTCCCAGCCCGAGCCTGAAAAACGGCACCGTCCGCGGAAGAATCGACTCGATGTACGAGAACAGGAGCGTGAGCGCCGAAAGGTATGCGACCTGATTCTTAGTTTGTGAGCGCATCGTATTCCTCGTTTCCGCCTTCGAGCTGTATGATGACGTCGTTCGGCAGGCACACGAGCGGGGATGCCCAGCCCTGATGGACGCATGTTTTGTTCGGGCATGCCGAGTCGAGGATTCGTATCCGCCCGCCCCGTATCTCGAATTTCGTCATTCCGTTCTTGCCGCGCACCTCGCGGATTCCGTCATCGCCCGCCGGGAATTCGTATTCTGTTCCGGCGGCTTTCACGAAGACTTTCGCGTTTTTCCGTGATGTGGTTCCCGCGCACAAAAAAATCCCCGTCGCAAGAACGAGGAGAACGACGAGAAAATCAAGCGGCCGGAATCTTTTCATGGCGCGATTATATTTCATGTTCCCCGTCGTGAGAATACGGACGGGCGAATCGGTTCCTTCTTTGGAATTTTTCTCGGAAAAAAAACGGAACCGGATGCCGGCTGATTCTGCGCGGGAGGATTTCGGTGGATGATGGCTTCTCGTGTCATTCCGAAGCAAATTTTCCTGCGAAAGGCGTTCAGGATGACAAAAAACAAATCAGCCTTTTTTGCTGACGGCACCAATGCTTTTTTTCTGGCTTCTGCTTACTATTGCGAACGCTATGGCGCAGAGAAGTATCTGCACGAATGTCGAAGACGGCGTGGCAAGCCCGATTCTGAAAAGCGTCGGGTTTTCCCCGAGGCTCATCGCGTAAGAGACCGGGATGCGGACGCAGAACGCGCCGATGATTCCCTGCATCATGACGAACGCCGTTTTTCCGCAGCCGTTGAAATAGCCGATGAAGCAGAAAAGGAACGATACGAAAAGCGTGTCGATTGCGTATGCCTTGAGGTAGCTGTGCGCGGCGCTGATGACGGCATCGTCCTTCGAGAAAATCATCGCGAGGAAATTTCCGCGGAAGAATGCGATTGTCCCCATCGTCACCCCGCAGACGAGCGAGGCGGCGATGGCGCAGGCGAGCGCTTTTCTCGCCCTGTCGAATTTCTGTGCGCCGATGTTCTGCGCGACGAATGCGGAAAGCGATTGCGAGAACGCGATGGGGACGAGCATGATGAACGCGCACACGCGCTCCGCGACACCGACACCCGCCGACGCGACAAGCCCGAGCCGGTTTATTATCGCCGCGATGACGAGGAACGAGATTGTGACAAGCCCGTCCTGAAGTGAAATCGGGATTCCTGTTTTGCAGACGGACGCGACGATTTTCGGATTCCAGCGGATGTTCCGCCTGGTGAAGTCGAAGGGAAGCCCCTTTCTTTTTGCGAGCGTTATGCAGAAAACGACGCTCATCGCCTGTGACAGCACCGTTGCGATTGCGGCTCCCGGTGCGGCGAGGCCAGCCGCCGCGACGAAAACGAGGTCGCCCGCGATGTTCGCTATGCACGATACGAGAACCGTGACGAGCGGCGTCTTCGCGTCGCCCATCCCGCGGAAAACGCTTCCGAGAATGTTGTATCCCGTGATGAAAATCGTTCCGGCGGAGCAGATGTGCACATATGAGACAGTTTTCTCGAACGCCTCCTTCGGCGTTTTCATGATGGCGGTGAACGGGCGCGTCATGAAAACCATGATGAGCGTCACCGCCGCGGAAAGCAGAATGAAAAAGAGTATGCTCGTCCCGACGATGTCCGCCGCCTTCTCTTTTTTTCCTGCCCCGAGCGACTGCCCCATCTGTATCGTCGTTCCCATCGCAAGCCCGGCGATGATGAATGTTATCGTCTGCATCATCATCGTTCCTGTCGCCACCGCCGATACGTCTGCCGCCGTGCCGAACTGCCCGACGACGAGCAAATCGACGGCGCCGTACAACGATTGCAGGAAAAGCGCCCCGAGAACGGGAACGGCGAAGCGCAGGAGCTTTCCGGCAATTTTCCCCGAGGTGAATGAAATTTTCTCGTCTTTTTCTGTCATTTGAGTCTCCCTGTGAATGTCTGTCTTGCCCGGAAAATGGTTGTGGCGGAATCTTGTCTGATGCAAAAAAAAGCCGGATAAGATTCAGGCATTTCAGCCCGCACCTTATCCAGCTTGTCATTTCTTCCGAATGATAAACCCTCCGAGTGAGCAGCTCATGGTAGCAGTTTTGCGCGGAAAAAATCAAGGCTCATGGTTTTCGCCTTGCGGATGTATTCCGTTCATTCTGAAAACGAGGTGGAGGAAAACGGGCATCAGAATCAGGATAAGAACGAAGCCTATTATCATGCTCGTCGCGAGCGAATGGAGGAACATCGGCGCGAACGGAATCTGCGCCCCGTGCGCCGACGCGCTTTTCCATGCGAGAAAAACCATGAGGAGCGTTATGAGCGGCGTGTAGACGCAATCGGAGACGAGCGATTCCGCGACGCTTCGGGGAAGTGTGCGCGGGCGGAGCGACAGCGCGTCGCATATTTTGTCGGAAAGTGGCTTCACCGGAACGGCAAAACCGATAAGAAGGCTCAAAGCCGTGCTCGCGGCGAAACTTATGGCGAAGCCCTGCATCGTGAAATGCCCGGAAAGCGCGTTTTCCGACAGCGACAGGCAGAAACTGAGCGAGACTCCCATCAGCACGCTCATCTGCAGCCCGATTTTCTTCATCGTTTTTCTTTCCATATTTGTCTCCTCGCTTTTGGTTGGAATTATGGCGGAAATCTATTTGCGCCCTTTTGCCGTCTTTTTTTCCAGGAACTCGACGAACGCAAGCTCGTCGAGCGGCTTCGAGTAGAAGAACCCCTGAACCTGGTCGCATTCCGCGTCGCGCAGGAAATCCCGCTGCGATTCCGTCTCGACGCCCTCGAAAATCGTCTCCTTCTCGAGCTCCTTGCTCATGTTGATGAGGCTTTTGATGAAGCCTGCCGATTTCTTGTCGAGGTTCCCGTTGCTTCCTGTCGAAAGGCGGAGGAAATCGCGGTCGAATTTCAGTACGTCGACGGGTATTTTCGTGAGCATGTTGAGCGACGACTCGCCGCTGCCGAAATCGTCCATCGCGACGGTGAATCCTTCCTCGTGGAGCCGGTCCGTTATCTCGCAGAGCGTGTTGTTGTCCATCACGGAGCGCTCCAGGATTTCGACCTGCACGAGTTTCGGCGATATGTCGAATTTCCTGAACAGTTTCATGAAATCGTGCATGAATTTTTCCGGCTTGTTGTGGTTCCTGCTCATGTTCACGGAAATCGGCACGATGTTTTTTCCCTCGGCAAGCTGCATGTGAATGAATTCGAACACGCGCTCGTAGACGTAGAAATCGAGCTTCGTGATGAACCCGTTCTTTTCGAAAATCGGAATGAACGTGTCCGGCGTGAGGCTTCCCAAATCCTTCGACTCCCACCGCACGAGCGCCTCCGCGCCCACAATCTTGTCGTCGGAAAGCCGTATTTTCGGCTGGTACATGACGTAGAATTCGCTTCCCAATAGCGCGCTTTCCATCTTCGTCTCGATGAGATGCTCCTGGTTGCTTTTGTCGAGGAGGCGCGAGTTGTAAATGGAGAACGGGACGAGAAGGTTGTCCTTCACCGTGCTTTTCGCGAACGATGCCTGGCCGATGAGGTCTTTTATCGTGACGAGCGGTTTTTCCGACGGGCGGAGGAACGTGATTCCGAACTTCGGGAAGAACGGAATCTGGAATGATTTGACTTCCGCGCATATTTTTTCGACCGATTCCTTGAAATCGCGTATGGCGTGCTTCGCTTTGTCCACTTTCATGAGCGAATAGAAATGGTCGGCATATCCGCGCGCGATTATTCCGTGGTGTTTTTTCGTCATCTTGTCGAGCAGCTTCGAGTAGAAAAGGATTATCTCGTCCGCCTTTTCCTCCCCGTAGTTCTGGTTTATGAATTTGAACCCGCGGATGTCCGCCTCAATCAGCATGAAGCAGTCGTTCGGCATCTTCTTGAAAAAATCGCTTGCCTTCCGCTCGAATCTCTCCCTCGTCCAGAGCATCGTGAGCGGGTCGTAGATGGACTCAATCATGTGCCTGCTGTAGAAATAGCGGGAGACGAGCTCCTCGATGAGGAGGAGCGTCAGGAGCGCCGCCGTCGATATGACGAGCGTGAGCGCTTTCGTCAGGTTCTGCTGCCGGTAGAGTTTTGTGCGCTGCTCTTTGGGGAACGCGACGCCGAGCGTCCATCCGCACTCGTCGATTTTTTTGTGGAACAAGTCGACGGGGATGCCGTTCTCGTTCTCGGTCTCGTCGATTCCTGAGTCGGATGAAGCCGTCACGTTCGACGTGATGCTCTTGTACTTCTCGGTTTTCGGGATGAAGATTTTTCCGATGTATTCGCTTTTCGGGTGGATGAGGAATTTTCCCGTCCTGTCCATGACGTAGACGGAGCTGTTCGAGCCGATTTTGATTATGTCCGCGATTTTCTTCAGCGTGTCGACGATAATTGCGGCGCAGAGCGTTCCCTTGAATTTCCTGTCATTGTCGAATATGGGAATTTCCACAACGAAAACGGGGTTTTCGCAAAACGGCGTTTCGATTATGTCGCTGACGAAGTAGGTGCTGCTTCCAAATTCCTCGGGCGACAGGAGGTATTTCCGCCCGCTCAGCCCGAGTATGTTCCCGTTCGAGAAGAATCCCGTTTTGTTCGTGTCGACGTAAAAAACGGTGTAGAAATCGTCGTGCACCAAATCTTTGTTCTGCACGAGCCATTTTTGGATTTCAGAGGATGTCGCTGTCCTGAACATATTCTCGTCATACAGCGACATGAGCGATGTCTTGTGGTTCTCAAGGTAGAATCGTATTGCATACGTGTAGCCGTCGAGCGTTTCTTCCCTGCGCTGCGTGTACCGTTCCTCCGCGTCCCTGAGCGAGCGGCTCATAACCTTGCTCGTAAGAACGAAGACGAGCGAGATTATTATCAGCCCGACGGAAAACATAGATATGAATTCGGCTTTTTTCTGGCTTATCCGCTTTTTCAAATCCATGCCGAATATGATAACATATCGGCGCCAGAAATAAAGACAAATCGGCGGAACAATGTGCCCGTCTTACACGGTGAACTGGACTATCTGCTCGCTGATGTCGGCGATTGAGTCCTTCATCTTGAGCGACATTTCGGAAAGGTCCGTCCCGCTTTCGCGCACGCGCCGCGCTCCTGCCTCCATCTCGTCGACTGCCTCCATCATCACCGCGCTCGATTTCCTCAGGCCGCCCATGTTGCCGAGTATATCGTTGTTGCGCTCCGACATTTCGTGCGCCGCCCCGGTTACTTCGTCGCTGCTGCGCTTGACCGTAATCAGCGACTGCATGACGATTTGGGAGCCTTCGGTCTGCTCGTCCATCGACTTTTTTATCTGCTGAACGATGCCGTTCGTGTGCGCGATTTCGTCGGAGACGGCGGTGAAGGCGCTGCTCGATTCCTGCGATGCCTGCGCGACGTCCGATATCGAGGACTGGATTCCCTTGAGCTGCTTCCCGATTGTCTTCGACTGCATTGACGACGTTTCCGAAAGCTTGCGAATCTCATCGGCGACGACTGCGAATCCGCGCCCCGCAACGCCCGCGTGTGCCGCCTCGATTGCCGCGTTCATCGCAAGCATGTTCGTCTGGCTCGCGATTGCCGCGATGGCGGTGTTCGCCTCCTGAAGCATCTTCGACTTTTCCTCAATCTGGGAAATCTTGTCGTTTACGGCGGACTGCTTTTCCTGCCCCGTTTTTGCAAGCCCCTCAAGCGAGGCGAACGAATTCGCCATGTCGTCCATCGCGGAATTCACGCCCCTGATGTTTCCGACCATCTACTCGACGGCGCTTGATGCCGAGCGCACCCCGTCCGCCTGCGAATTTATCATCTGCTCGAGCGACGTTATGCTCCGCGCGATTTCGTTGACGGCTCCCGCCGCCTCCTGGACGCTGTCGTTCTGGGAATTTATCGAGGAATGGACGCCGTCGATGTTCGTTATTATCTGCTTTATCGCGCCCGCGGCGTTTTCCGTCGACTGTCCCATGTCCGCGCCGACGTCGTTGAGCTTCGATTCCGATTCCTTCATCTTTGCGATTATCCCCTGGAATTTTTCGAGGAATTTGTTCTCCTCCGTCACAAGCTCGTCGAAAATCCTGAATGCGGAACGGCGCCTCATCGCGATTCGCTTCGTCAGGTCCGCGTTCCCGCTCGAAAGCTCGGCAATCGAGTCGCGCAGGATTTTCAGCTGCTTGATTATCGAGATGATGACCGTCGCAAGTTCCCCGATGATGAGCGCGATGACGAGTGCGACGACGACCCAGAACCACGGTTTCTGCCTGAGGTAGGCTTCCTGCACGAATTCGATGCGGGTGTCCTCGTCGCTTTCGATTCCGTCGCCGTTTCGCGCGATTATGTGGAATTTGTACGTTCCCGGCTGCAGGTTCGTGTAGAACGCCGTCCGCAACGACGTCCATTCCGTGTAGTCTGCCTCGAATCCGTCGAGCTTGTACTTGAATTTGACCGGCTCCGACGAAAGAAAGCTCAGCCCCGCGAATTTGATGCTCACGCGCTTCGTCCCGGCGGGTAGCGTTATCGTCCCTCCATCCGACGGGTAGGTGAGCGCGTCATCGACCAGTATCTTCTCTATATGGAGCGAGGGCTTCGTGGTGTTTGCCCTGAGTTTTTTCGGGTTGCAGAGGGCAACTCCGTCGACAAGCGTGAACCACATCGTTCCCCGCGAGTCCATGATGCTCAGGCTCGTCGATGTCGCCCCTCGCGTTTTGAGCCCGTCGAACCTGTTGAACAGTTTTGCCTCAAGCGATGCTGACTTTCCCTCCGCCATCGACTTCATCGCGGAAAGCGAGACTTTCCTGATTCCGCCGTTCGTCGTCATCCATGCGTTTCCGGCTCCGTCGTCAATCATCTGGAAAACGCTGTCGGTTCCTATTCCGTTGGCGTTGCTGAAATTGAAAAACGATTTCCCGTCGAACCGGCTTATTCCTGTTCCCGTGCAAATCCAGAGCATCCCGTCGTTGCCGCGGTGTATCTTGAATATGATGTTTCCGGCAAGACCGTTGTCCGTCGTGTACCGCGTGACGACTTTCTCGTTCTTCATGACGAGGATGCCGCCGCCGTCCGTCCCGAGCCAGACCGTTCCGTCGGCTTTGTTCTCGAAAATGCACATTATGTACTCGTGCGCAAGCCCGTTCTGCTTCGTGTATGTGCGCACCTCGCCCGTCGTGCCGTCAACGACGGAAAGCCCCTTCGTCGTCCCGATGTAGATGTCGTGCGTCCGCGAATGCTCCACCGCGACGCGTACTTTCTCTCCGGGAAGACCGTCCTCCTTTTTCCATTGGCCCGCGAGCGTCCCGTCCGTGTTGAACAGCAGCTGGCCGAAATTCGCGTATGTGCTGACGAGAATCTTTCCGCCGGACGTGATGGCGACATGGCGGATTCTCGCGCTCCCGCAGAATTCCGTGATGCCGTTCGTCTCGCGCGTCAGCGTTCCGTTCGCGTCTGTACGGAAACACGCAAGCCCCTTGTCGCAGCCGAGCCACACGCGCCCGTCCGTTCCTTCCGCGATTGCGTTCACCGCGGAGGGGAGGGGAATTGTCCTGAACAGACCGCGGTTCATCTTCTGTATTCCGGCTTTGTCAGTCGCGACCCAGATGTTTCCTTCTCGGTCCTCGACAATCCTGTTTATGTTGTTGTCGATAAGCCCGTCGTCCTCGGAATATCTCGTCATCGCGCCGTTCTTGTAGATTGAGATTCCCGCATCAGTCGCGAACCAGATTGCCCCTTCCGAATCCTGCGTTATCGAGTCTATCGTCGTTCCTTTTCCTGTTCCGCATGAAAGGTCGAATAGTTCCTCGCCGCTTTTCGAGGCTTTGACTGCAAAGCAGGGCGAGACGCCGAACCACAGCGCGCCGGAAGCGTCCTCGGAGACGGAGGTGACGACCGAATTTTCCATTCCGGGCGATGAGAGCGCGTATTTTGACGGCGCGTTTCCGTTGAACGCGTAAATTCCGCCTTCCTCGCTCGTGGTCACCCAAATCCGCCCCGACGAGTCGCAGAAAACCGAGGTGCATATTCCCGAAAGGTCTTTTCCCGCGCTCACGTCCGGGCGCACGACTTTGCAATCGGGCGTTATGTATGATATTCCTCCCGCCGTCGCGACCCAGATGTTCCCGCGCGCGTCCTGGGCTATCGAGCGGACGGAGTTGTTCGGAAGCCCGTTTTCCGTCGTGAACGACAGGATTTTCTCGTCGCTGTCCATCACGATGCGGAAAATTCCCTCGTCGTTGCTTCCTACCCAGATGGCGCCGTCCGCTGCCTGGAAGAGAGCGCGCGCGGAGATGAATCCGTAGCCGCCGTCCGTTTCCTTGTTGTAGATTGAAAAATCAAGCCCGTCGAACCTGACCATTCCGCCGTATGTTCCGAAATATATGTATCCGTCCCTGTCCTGCATCACGTCGGTTATCGCGTTGCTCGGAAGTCCGTCTTCCGTCGTCCAGCCCCTGCTGACATACTCGGACATGAATGAATTCTCGCAATGTGCTCCCGCAAGAACAGCTGCCGCAAGTAGTGCGAGAAAAAAGATACGTCTCATAAAATCTCCTTAGGAAAATACTTGTCGGGGCGCCAAAAATAATGGTACGGGCATCCCCTGAAAATTTCCTTATAGCTCCGTGTTATAGCCTATAATTATAACATATTTTTAATGATAGTCACATTTTTCCGCGGCAACAATCGGACGGCGGGAACGGGGGCGCGTAAGTGCAAAATTCCGCGTCAAATGGTATTAAAGAAAGTAAAAAGTAGTCGGAATGTTCCTAATTATACGGATGCTTTCCTGTTGTTTTTTTCGGGGGCAATGTTACTATTCATAGTATTGCAACAATGTGCAAAAAATGAGCCGATTCGGAAAATTCAGTTTTCCCGGATACATGCCTTTTTGTGGAAATTAGGAGATTACAAAAATGACTCTTTTAAAACGCTCGCTTGTTATGATTTCGATTCCGACATCCATCCTTTTTCTTGTGATGCTGTGCATTTCGTCGAGCAGGCTCAAATTCTATTCGACAAACCAGATGGAGGATAACCTGATAAGCGCAAGCGACGCCGCCTCAGAGTACGTCATGAACGTGATGCGGAAGCCGCGGGTTCTGCTCGAGGCGCTGAACGACGTTTTTCTGCAGGGGGCGTTCGCAAGCGAGGAGGAGAACCTGAACCTGTTCGAGAACCTTACCGAATCGTACGTCGACTCCACCGGGTTCTACGGCGTCATCGACGGGGTTTATTACGACGGGACAGGATGGGTTCCCGACGAGGGATGGAACCCGCTGACGAGGCCGTGGTACACGGGAGCGGTGGCTGAGCCGGATAATTTCGTGTATTCCGACGTCTATATCGATGACCAGACGAAAAGCTCTATCGTCAGCATATCGAAACGGGTTTTCAACACATTCCATGAGCCGCTCGGCGTCGTTTCCGTCGACTGCAAGCTCGATTCGATAAAGGACGTGTTCAGCAGGATAAAGCGGAACAACGACGAGGATATGTTCATCCTTTCCGAAAAGGGCGCCTTTGCCGTCCACGAGAAGTATACGGCGGACGACAACATCGGCTCGGTCAACGGCGGCGAGTACCGGGATGTCGCCGGCAAATTCCTTTCCGGCGGCGATGAGATTTTCTCCGCGATGACGGGCGGCGTGCCGTACCTCTACAAATCGACTCCGATTGAGGGGACGCACTGGTATTTCGTGTACGGGCGCCCGCGGTCCGCCGTCAACACTTTCGTGAACAAGACGATGAAAATCATAATCCTTTCGTTCGTCGTGCTCTTCGCCTTCATATTCTTCTCGCTCGTGCTCATCATGAGGAACATAGTCCGCCCGATAAAGCTGACGGCGAACGCGCTTTCGGACATTTCGTCCGGGGATGCGGATTTGACAAAGCGCATAAACTTCCTCCCGCCGTCGGTGGAGATGAGGACGGTCGTCGAGAGCTTCAACGATTTTGCGGACAAGCTTCAGAATATGGTCAGCTCGATAAAGTCATCGAGCTCCGCGCTTGACGTCGTTTCGAAAAACATGAAGGAGAGCGTGTCATCCGTTTCCGACTCGATGACGAAGATACGGCTGAGCATCGGCGCCGTTCAGGAGCATGTCCAGGACCAGTCGAACGGGTTCGAGGAGACTGCCGGGACGATAAAGGTCGTCGCCGAAAGCATTTCGTCGGTGAACGATATGATTGACGACCAGACGAGCAGCATCCGCGGGTCGACCGTCGCCGTTGGGCATCTTGTCAGGAGAATCGAGGATATAAGCGCGTCGATGGAAAGCATGGCGTCGTCGTTTTCCGTTTTGGGGCAGGAAGCGCAGAACGGCATAACGAAGCAGAACAACGTCAACGAGCGCATCTCCATCATCGAGCAGCAGTCGCAGATGCTTCAGGAGGCGAACATGGCGATTTCATCCATCGCCGAGCAGACGAACCTTCTGGCGATGAATGCCGCGATTGAGGCTGCCCACGCGGGGGAGGCGGGAAAGGGATTCGCCGTCGTCGCGGACGAAATCAGGAAGCTTTCGGAGACGTCCGGCGAGCAGTCCGCGACAATCGGAATGCAGCTTCAGAACATTCAGTCAAGCATAAAGGAAATCGTCTCCGTGTCGCAGGAGTCGAGCGCGGCTTTCTCGTGCGTTTCGGCGCGCATACGCGAGACGGACGGGCTTGTGCAGTCGGTGCGCTCGTCGCTTGAGACGCAGAGCGAGGACTCGAGGAGCGTCATCGCCTCGCTCGAGGAGATGGACAAAACTGCGGAGAGCGTGCGGAAGGCTTCGAGCAGCATGGCGGAGGGAAGCTTCCATGTTCTCGGGAAGATGGACAACCTCCGCACGTCGCTCAATGCCGTCAGGGAAAGCATGTCCGACATGCTCGGGAACGCGCAGTGCGTCGTTCGGGACGGAGTCAAGCTTGACGGCGGTGTCGAGTCGCTTGAGGAGAACGTCATCCGCCTCGGAAAGGATGTCTCCCGCTTCAAGATTGACTAGCTGCTTTTATTGCGATTCCGCGGCTGCGGCTACTCGTCGTCATCGGCGACAATCGTGAACGTCCTTGAGACGACGGTGCCGTTTGAGTCGCTGAGCGTCAGCGTGTGTTTTCCTGCGCGCGGTGTCACCGCCATGTCGTGGTAATGCCGTGTCATCCCCAAAAATTCACCGTCCAAATCCCAGTATACTGTCCGCGACGGGTCTCGGCATGCCGCCTGCATGACCATCGCGCCGTCTTTTCCGTCAATCTCGACGGGGATTATGAGGTTTGCTCCTTGCTCCGGAAAAACAATCGAAAGGTCGTTCACCGCTGATTTCTTGTGGTTTTCGGTGAATGCGGGCAGCGGTTCGTATCCGAAGTTGATTTTCTTGTACCACAATTCGATTCCGGGGGGAAGGACGAACCGTTTTTGGGTTACGGGAAGGACGCCTCCTTCAAGGTCGTCCGCTGTCGCCTGGAATTTCAGGTCCGGGGTAAGCGATACAATCCGGCAGTACGGGCAGACAGAAACGGCCGGCGCTTTTTTTGGTGCGAGAGACGTTTTTACGGAAGGGCAGTTTGTGCCGGAAAGAAACCCGGAATGCGCGCATACCTCGACCTCTTTCAGATCGAATTCCGGTTTTGCGGGCCAGGTCGTCCTCGAAAGCGCGGAAAACAAATCGAAGAGAACGGGTGCCGATGTCATGAAGCTCCGCAGCTCCGAATTTCCGTGCCCGTCAGCATTCCCAATCCAGACGCCGACGGTGTATTCGGGCGTTGTTCCGACTGCCCATGTGTCCCTGTTCCCGCTCGACGTTCCTGTTTTCCATGCGATTTTTTTTGAATGGGCGTACCGCTGCCAGTTCGCTTCCTCAAGCGGCCGCGTTCCGTTTGCCAGCGCCTCAAGCGTCAGGTAGGAGCTTCCGGACGATGAGGGAAAATCGGCTAGTGGAGACTGGGCTTTGTTCATCATTCTCGCATATGCGAACACGACTTCCTCCAGCATCGTCTCCCCGCCGCCAAGTATGAGCGGAAGCCCGTAGTCGTCGGCGGAGCGGGTGAATGTCGTAAAACCGCATTTTTTCAGATGTGCCAAAAACGCGTTCACGCCGTATTCCCGAAGCTCGCGGATGGCGGGAATGTTGAGCGAACGCGAGAGCGCTTCCGATGCCTGGATGACGCCCTGATATTCCGGAATGTTGTTTCCCGGGCTGTAGCTTCCGATTCTTGTCGGGACGTCGATGACGAGCTGCTCGGGAAGAAGCTGCCCGGAATCAAGCATCGCGGCATACAGGAACGGCTTTAAAATGCTTCCCGAGCTTCTCTTCGCGCGGACTAGATTCACGTCGTAGCTGTCCGGATTGGCGTCGTAGCCGCCCGTGTTCCCGCAGTACGCGAGGATATCAAGCGTTTTCGTATCGACGACGAGGGCGGCAGCATTTGAGATGCCCTTTTTGCGGAAATTCGCTGACCATCTTTCGAGAATCCGCGCCGTATTCGCCTGTATTCCCGAATCGATTGTCGTCGCGAATTTCGATTTCTGCTTTTTCGCCTTGCCTTTCTCGCTTCCCTTCGAGGACGCGATGAGGAATTCCAGATAATGGGGAGCAGAAGAGGGAAGCGCGTACGGTTTTTCGGGCAGCTCCTCCTCAAGGGACAGCTGGAGCACCCTGCCGTCAAAAAATCCCCGCTCGTGAAGCTTCCGCAGTAGTGCGTTTCTCTTTGCGAGAAGAATTTCCTTGTTCGCGCCGGGATAGACGAGTGACGGCTGGTTCGGGAGAACCGCGAGCGTCGCCGATTCAGCCCAAGTAAGGTGGTCGGGCGAGCGGTTGAAATAGCGCCATGACGCCGCCTCAAGTCCCACGACATTTCCCCCGAACGGGGCGTTCGCCACATACAGCTCGAGTATTTTTTTCTTCGAGAACCGCATTTCGAGGGAAACGGCAAGCACCGCCTCCTTCGCTTTCTGGAAAAAAGTCCGCTTCGGATGTTTTTCCAGAAGGCGCACCGTCTGCATCGTTATCGTCGAGCCGCCGGAAACGACGCGGGACTGTTTCAGGTTCATGGTTACGGCGCGGGCGAGCGAGAGCGGGTCTATGCCGAAATGGTATCTGAACCGCTTGTCCTCGAACGCGATGATTGCGCTTTCGAATTTCTCGGGGACTGTTGACGATTCGAACCTCCATTGCTCGTCTGCGGCAACCTTCGCGCCCAAAAGCCGTCCGTCGTTGTCGTAGACGGCGTAGGAAAGCGGGCGCGCGGAGAAGTCGAGCGTGAACGAGCTGAAGAAGACGAGAATGACGACCGCAGACAGAACTGCGGCCGCCACAAAAACGCGCCTCGGAACATTGTTCAGCATGGGTCGCCTATTTTATGAGGTTGACCCGCTGTCCCGGCTTCACCGCGGAAATCTTGTCGTCATACATCGCTTCCGCGTGGATTGCGGGAATGATGTAGTTTCCTTTGTACGCCAGCGTCGCGTCGAATTTGAACATGACGGTCTCCGAGGCTTTCAAATCGAAATACGTGTAGATTGCGTCGTCTCGGATGTCCTGGTACGTGTAGTTCGAGTCGATTTTGTCGGATGAAAGCCGCTCGTTCGTGAATTCGAATCCGGTCGGGACGGGGACGGTCAGCGCGAGGTTCTGCAGGTCTTCGCCGCTCGTGTTCGTTATCTGTATCTCAACCGAGACGCTGTCGCCCGTTTCCTTCTCCGAGATTCCAGAAAGCCCCGTGACGGTCATCCTGATTCCGGAATTCTGCTCGACCTCCGTTCCTGCCTTCGACATTCCCTTTGCTGTCAGCGCGCCGAAAATCGTCTTGTCGCCCTTGTTCGCCACGGTGACTTCCTGGACGCCGGAATCCGACGCGGGAAGTTTTTCGACGACCGTGCCGCCGGAGATTTCGTTCGAGGTTTTCTTGCCGGCGGACAGAAGCTCATAGGCCGCGGGAATTTTCGACTTTGAGGTGTAGAACGGGATGAGCGAGAACAGCGACCATGCCGTTTCCTGCGTGTTGAGCCATTGGGTGCCCGACAGCGTTTCCGCAATCTGCTTCGCAATCTTGTCGGCTGCATTGTCCTCAATCATGCCGTAAGCGAAAAGGAGAACAGCCTTTTCCCTTAGCGGCGAGGAGAAATCGCTTCCGTAGCCGCGCCTGCCCTCTCCCTTCTCCTTGTATTTTTCCAGAAGCTCCTTTGCGACGCTCTTCCGTCCCGATTTCGCGTAGCTTGCGGCAAGCAGGAGCCGCGAATCCCCGGCAAGCGTTTCTGAAAGCGCGAGCCTGTTCATAGCGCCGATGTTCGCGCGTCCCGCAAGCGCAAGGACGAAAAGCCTGTACGCCTGCACGGAAGCCGATACGCCCGAGCCTGCGTTCTCCCATGAAGAAGACGATTTCGACAGATAGCTGAGCGCGCTGTTCAGCATGTCGTCGGAAACGGAATAGCCGTGGTTCCGCGCCTCGACCATGAAATGCGACGCGTAGCAGGTTCCCCATTCGTGCGTGGTTTGCGAGCCGGGCCAATATCCGAACGTCTTTTCGCCCGTCTGGTATTTCGGGTACCGCTCAAGGACGGAATTCACGTTCGCCTTTATCTCCTCGATTTTCTCTTTTGAGAGCTTCGTGAATTCGGGAATGTAGAGCTGCGGGAAACCGCCGCTCGTTATCTGCTCGATGCACCCGTGCGGATATTCAATCAGGTAGGAAAGCCTGCGCTCGAGAGAAATCTGCGGGAACGTCGAGATTTCGGCAAAAAGCTCCGTCGTCTGGTTTTCCGTGGGGGAATCGACTTTGAATGTGCCGCTTTTGCCCGCCGGGACGGAGAACAGCGTATTGTACGCGACCGGAATGCCCCGCGATTTTACGGTTACCGAAGTCTCCGCCTTCGCCGTTCCCGAATCGCAGGAAGCCGTCGCCTTGAACAAGGCTTTTCCCTCGGCTTTTGTCATGACTTTGAAAAAGAGAGTTTTCGTCTCGTTCGGAGAAAGCCCGACCGTCTGCGCGAACGATGATTTTATCGCGCCCGTGACAGCCAGTGCCACGTCCGCTTCCTGATGGGATTCCGTGTTGTTGAACACTGTTACGGGAACCATAATCTCCTCGTCCGTTCCGAGCGTGCGGGGGAGCGTCGCCTGGACCATCAAATCGCTTTTTACGGTGACGGTTTTCTCCGCGCTGCCGTAGGAACCGGCATGACCCGCAATGACCATCGCGCGGACGGCGCCTATGTATTCGGGCATGAGGAATGTCTGCGATTTTTTCTCGCCTGGAGCGATGGTGAACGGGCCGAAGAATTTTACGACCGGCTTGAACCGGTTCTCGTCGTTGTTGCCGTTCGCCCTTATATCCTCGGAACCGCCGATTGCCAAAAGCGTCTCAAGCTTTCCGCTGTACGCGCTCATCACGTATTTGTACAAGTCCCAGTTCGAAAGCTGGGACGCCTCTTTTTTGTAGAATTCGCTCCGCAGATTCGGGCTGTGGTAGTTCGTGAGGCCGAGCAGCCCCTCGTCGACGACGGCGAGCGTGTATGTCATCCTCTTTCCGTTCTTTTCCGACACGGAAATCGTCGCGTTGCTGTTCGGCTGGAATGATGGCGGCACCGAAATGACGGGGGATAGCTCCGTCTCGGGGTCGTCGACTGTTACGGGGATGACCCCGTAAAGCCGTACGGGAAGGCTGTTCTCCGTCTGTCCGTGCGGCTGCAGCAATGTCAGGTGGACATACACGTTGGGAGCCATGTCGGACGATATGGGAAGGTCGTAGACGGTCGTCCCGTCCGTCGGCTCAATCCATTCCTGCTTGTAGACTTCCCCGGATTTTTCGATTGTGACGAACGCCCTCGCGCTCTTGTTCGCGGTGAAGCTTATGTGCGCCTGCTCGCCGACTTTGTATCGCTTTTTGTCGGAGACGAGCGCGACCATTGCGGCGCTTCCCGAGCCGTCTTCCTGCGCGCGGCCCGCCCAGCCCGGCCAGTCGACATATACGATTTGTGCCGCGCTGTGCCCCTCGCTGTCAGTCGCGACGACGAAATACCGTCCCCAGTCGGGATACTTTATGTTGAATTTGAACGAGCCTCTTCCGTTCGTGATTTGCGCCGTCCCGGAATCGATTCTGTTCACGTACTGCGAGGAAACGTAAGTCGCGCTCGAATACGCGTCCTTCTCCCACCACCATTTCCAGTCGATTTTGTATATCGTCCACTCGATGTTTCCTGCCGGAACCTCGTTTCCCTCCGGGTCGAGAAGGACGACATCGACGGTGTGGTCGGTGTCCGTCAGGAGCATGTTCCGTGCGGCATCCCCTTTGGGAAGCTTTATTCCGACGTAATGCGGGTACGGTGAATATTCGATTGATTTTGACTGCGTAGAATAGGCGTCCGACGGCTCGAAAATCCTGGTGATGAAATTCGCCCGGAGTTTTCCCGGAAGGTTCCTTCCCGCGTACAAGTCCTTGTCGAATTTTGCGGTTGATGCGGAATCAAGCTTTCCCGACCAGACGATGGAGCGGTCTGAATTGACGGAGCGCGAGGCATTGGTGAAAGTGTAATCGGAGAACCTGCTGAATGAGGTGGACGCGGGCGTGAACAGAACCGAAACATCCGCCTTGTATCCGGGAACCGGCGCCCCGTGAAGCCATGAGCCGGTGACGGTGAACGAATTTCCTGTCCTGCTCAGATATTTCGAATTCGTCTCAAGGCTGACCGCGAGCCTGTTCGGGATTACGGTCTCGACTTTCAGCGATTTGTGCCATTCGTTTCCGCCTATTTTCACTTTCGCATCGTAATTTCCTGTCGCCGACTCGTCGAACGTCCTCGTCTCGATTTTGTAGAATCCGTCCACGGATTCCGTTATGACCTGCGAGTCAACCTCGCGCCCGAGCGGGTCTGAAAGCGTGAAGGTGACGGGAATGTCGGCGGGAAGCGATTTTTTCAAATCCTGAAGGACGAACGTAAGATATATGTCGTCGCCCGGCCTCCATACGCCCCGCTCGCCGTATATCGCGCCTTTTACGCCTTTTTCCGTCCGCTCTCCGCCGACATCGAAGTGGCTTGTCGAAAGCATCGTCCCGTTTGAGAGGGGGAGGAACGAACTGTGCTTCCCGTCGGAAGCCGTTACCACATACGCTTTTTTCGATGATTTCTCGTCGAACGAAACCGTTCCGTTCTCGTCGGTCTTTGCCGAGCCGAGCAGCTTTCCTATGAACGAATACAGGGACACATCCGCGTTCTTTACGGGTGCTGCGGTCTTCAGGTCGGATACGGTGCAGTAGTATTTTCCGTTCGCGTCCATTTTTGCCATTACCGCCAAATCGGTTATGAGGATATTCCTCGTTATGAGCGCCCTGCTGTTGTAGCGCGGCATGTAGTAGGCGGGATGGCACGGGTCATTGTCGTAATACCAGAACGAGCTTCTCGTCTCGTAATCCAAATCGTTGTAATAATCCCACCAGCTCTGCTCCTTCACACCGTCTTCCTCGATTGTGTCGGGCGGCATCGGTATCGCGCTGAAATCCCGGTGCCCCTCGGTGCACCTGTACATTATCTGGTCGTGCCTGAACGAAACCCGTATCTGGAACATTCCGCCTGGATATTTTTTCACCAGTTCCGTCAAATCAAGCCCGCGGTTGACGAAAACATCCTTGTCGGAATCCTCCCACTTGAAGAAAACTTTCTTTTCCCAGACCGGCTCGCCGACCCGGTAAAGTTCGCGCTCCCCGTCAAGCTCGTTCACCTGAAGGAACTGGTTCATGTTCCTGTTTTCTATCGCGTATGCCTGAATCAGAAGCCCCTGAAGGTTCAGCGTCTGGACGGGAAGAATCGTCCCGCTCGATGACGGAAGGATGACGCCGTCATTCGCGAAGCGGATTTCCGGCTTCTCCCATGTTCCGTTGATGGGGGCAGACGCGCTCCGTGCAAGCAGCGTCCCGTCCGAGCCTTTGATTCCCTCGCCGAACGATACGGCAGTCGAGTCCGACCAGTTGGAATCCGTGTAGACGGTCAGTACGTTCCCGTTTATGACGGAATTGTAGTTTTTGTAGTCGGCAAGGATTTTCGTCTCGTCGTCCTTTCCGCTGAACTTTATAAAGGAAGAGATATCCTGCGTCTCGTCGAGCTCCTGCGAGAAGCTGGCTGAAATCGCGTTTTTGTTCGCGCTGTTTATGTCTATGACGGCAAGCTCGCCTTTTTTCGGGAAATTGATTTTCCTGCTTCCTGCGAGAAGCTTGTCGAGCTGGGGATCGACGCCGAGCTTTTTTCCGTTCCATGTGATTTCGACGGATTTCGCCTTGTCGTCCTGCGTCACCGGTACTGAAAAATTCCATATTGCGGAATCTATCGTCGCCTTCCATCCGACATCCCGCCTCGAGCCGTTTTCCGTTGCGGCAACCATGCTTCTGGCGGCATCCTCGTCGATGCCGATGTCCGTCGTGAGTCGCCCCGAGATGGTGAACGTATTGCTTTCGGGGTTCAGGATTATGTCGTCGAAAGCGACCTTGTATTCCGCGTTCTTCACGGCAAATTCGCGCCGGTAAACCGCGTCGTCGAATTCAGCCGCGAACAGTTTCTTGCAGTCCACGGAAAGGACAATCTGGCTTCCTCCTTCGTACGGTTCTGCCGGCGTGAAAACGGCTGTGCGCTCGTTGTATTTCCACGTTCCCTTGACCGCGGGAGAAAGGGTAATCGCCGAATCCATCTTCTCGACGGGGTCATTGGCGAAACTTACCGATATAGGCTCCATCCGCCCTATGCAGAACGGGCTTATGGCATCTATAAAGACATCGGTCTCATGGTTGTATGATACTTGAACCTGCTTTTTCTTTGAGCATCCGCAAAAAAAACTGCCGAAGAAAAAAGCGAAAGCACAGAAAGCAGCCGCAAACGCGGCACCGGTTTTTCTTTTCATATGCCTGACTCCTTTGGGCGTTTTCCAGCCCCTACTGTTTTGAATTTGACGTGTCCTGCAATTGCGATTTTCGGACTGGTTGCCTCGAAATGCGATGCCCAAAATCGCGGTGAGAGCGATACCGAGCAATCGAACACGTTTAATCTTAGAGTAGTTTTCAGAAAATTACAATTTTGCTGCGCGCGGCAACACCGCCGGAGTGCGCAGCATTGGATAAAATTTCAGGCGATTTGCATTAAAAGGGCTGTCCGATGCGCGTTGGCTGGTGCCATTCCGAACTCGTTTCGGAATCTAGGTAGTCTGAATTTCGAGTTTGGTTGAAAATTTACAAAAAAGCGTAAATCTTTAAAATTTTAATCACCACAAAAAAAATAAAAAAGAAGTACGCTTATGTATAAACAAATTGACAACTTAACCAGCATGTTTTTCAAGAGCCTAAAAGGCAACTAATCCTTGAGCAGATTGTTGCACTGAACATCTATAGATTTCAATTTGTGATGTTACGATAAGTATGCTAAAAATAAAAAACGGCCATTGAGCGAAGTCGAAATGACAATAGACCTGTTCCGCCGCCGATTTTTAATCTGCATTTTCCGTCTTGGATTTTTACAGGCGGAGCATTCCGATGAGGATTCCGGCGATTACGACTGAGGCGCAGAAAAGCTTGTATGCGATGTCCTTTTCCTTGAAGACGAGGTAGCCGCCGAGAATCGTAATCAGGCAGCCGCTTTGTTTTATGAGCGTCATCACCGTGATGCGGCTTTCCGGGATTCCGTTCGCGATGAAAAGCGCCTTGTCGCCGATGATGAACATCAGCGCGAGAATCCAAATCCACTTGTTTTTTACGACGGACATGCTCACTTTCGTCCGTGCCGCGACCATGTAGAGCGCGTAGTAAACCACCATGAAAAGCATGTACCAGAACTGAAGCTGCGAGCTTGAGATGTCCTTCATCAGCACCTTGTCGAGAAATCCCGAGACCGCGTTCAGCAGGCACGAAATGAGCGCGAGAATCACGAAAAAAGTTGGAGCCTTTTTCTTTTCCGCGCTGTTTTCTTCTATTATATTGGCGCTCAAATCATCCGTTTTTCTCTTTCCGAGGGGAATGCGGAATTTCAGAAGCAGCAGTCCCAAACAGACGGTCGCAAGCCCGATTGCCTGCATCGCGCTCAATGATTCTCCGAGTGCGAATACCCCGAACGAGGTCGCGAACAGCACGCGCGACAAATCTAGGATTCCGTAAAGGCTTACGGGAAGGTGTTTTATCGACTGGAAGCTGCATATCCACGCGAGAAAAACGGCGAACGCTTTCACGGCAATGTAAAAATAGAATCTGCCTTCGAGCCCGCCCGCATTCGGAATCTGCGGAAGGACAAAAACGAAAGACAGAAACGTGTACGCGATGAGAACTTCCATAACGGTGTTCTTTTCCAGCGCCTTTTTCTTTGCTATTTCACGAAGCCCCTTGAGAACCCCGTAAAGCAGGACGAGAAGAATCCAAATCATTTAAAACTCCGAGGGCGCGGAGTATATCATATTTTCCTCTGTCTTGTTCCGGAATCCGTGTCTTCTTGCAGTGAAAAAGAGTCTTTAACTCTTTTATGAATGTCCGTAGAATCAAAGTACATCTATAGAAAACGAAAGCATACAGGAGGCTTTTTATGTGTCCAAAAGAATTTGCGATGATTTTGAAAGATGCACTCGACGAGTTCGAGAAATGGTATGCGGAGTCTTGCTCCAACAAGGAAGCGGACAAAGAGTCTCTGCAAGAGGCGTACACCCACGCGCATATCGGCATTGTCGCTCGGCTTCAGAGAATGATGGGCGACGGCTTCAGCGAGGATGACGACGAGAAAATTCCAGACGGCGAAGCGTTTGAGAGCTTTATCGAAAAGGCTTTTATGCGGAAAGTGCAGGAGTATGCAACGGACATTGCGATGCAGCCGATAATGCTTTCGCTCGAACAGCACAACGAGCTTGCGATGAAGCAGATTCGGACAATCCTGAGTGCATACAGCGGCAAGGTTATCGAGAGCGACGAGGACGACGACGGTATTGTGGGAGAAGAGATGGAAGCACGGCACAAAGTTTTCGACGGCACGTTGAGCGCAATCGGCTTTGTCAAAGGCGGCACTCTGAACAAAAAGGCGGTGGCTGACACATTCCGCGCGCTTGCCGACTTCTACGAAAAGGAGCTGTGAAAAAGAAGAAAAAGATAAAACGGATACGAAATGCAGGCTTTTCTTGAAGAAAATGCTGACTTATGTCATTGACGGTGTCGACTCGACGATTATTCGGCAGATTGGCGAAAACTATCTCTTTTATGACGATGCGGACTCTTTTGAGCGATTTACTCTTGATATGGGTCTGACGGGCGTTCTTTTGATTCAGTCTGGCGACAATCCTTGGATACTGATGGAATGAACAAGGCTCGTTGCGAGGAGGTGAAAATGTATTACGAACCAATGACTCAGGACGAAATCGACGAACTTCTAAAGATTATGGATTCAAGCAAGGAAATCCCAGATGTTGACAATGCCGAATACGAGCTTCTCTCGCAAGATGAAATTGACCAGTTGCTTTCTACGATTGACAAAGTGGACGACGAGGCGGACAGCGACCTTCGGCAAGCTTTCATTGATGTGCGGAATTATTTGTACGATTACGGATTTTTCCTTTATGAGTGCGATGATTTTTGCGGTTCTGGTAGTTTGGCTGCCTTTGACATTGTGGCAGACGATGAGGCTCAAAGCGGGCAGAATGAGCCGATTTTTGGAGAAGAACTTACTGAAAACCAGCGGAAAGATTTTGACGAGTTGACAAGTCGGGCTGAAAAACTCGATTCGAGAATACGGGCGGCGACAGAAAAAACGCTTGATTTACTGCGGACGGAAAAACTCTCTGATGTGCAGATTTGCGAGTGCAACAAAATGTTCGTGCAGGTTGCAAAAAGTGCGGTTTCTAATTTTTCTCTGAGCGACGCGCTCGACGTTTTGCCAAAGAAAGAGCGGGAAAAGATTTTGGAGATTCAGCAGGCGTTTTTGAGCAGTGCAAGGGAGTTTTTCAAGCGCGTTTTTGCAGTTGAAAAAAGTCCGCTCTATCGCAGAAATGACTTGCACGATGCTTGGAAGAAAAGCGAAAACGAGAAACTCGTTCACGCCGAAGGCTCTACGCTCGATAATCCAAAATACGAAGAAGTCTATGTGAATCAAGCGGACGAAAAGGCTTGGAATGAGTTTTTTGGCACATACGAATATTGACAAGACGTGAGGAATAAATGGAAATGAACAGCGAAGACGTATTGACGATTGAGAATAACGAAGTTGTGTCCTGCGACAAGAGCGCGGTGAACGTGGTGCTTCCCGAAGACATCACGAGAGTGCGAAGACAGGCGTTTTTGGAATGCGACAAGCTGGAGAGCATAACGATAAACGCGGCTTGCAAGAGCATAGGAGAATTGGCTTTTTCGTTGTGTACGGCTCTCAAATCCGTGGAGCTACCAGAAGGCTTGGAGCAAATCGGAGCTCAGGCGTTCAAAAATTGCACATCGCTTTCGAGCGTGAAAATCCACGACGGCTGCAAAGTGAAAAGCCGTGCGTTTGAGAGGTGCAAGGCTCTTGAAAGTGTCGTGATACCGAACATCGAAAACGATTTGATTGCAGGCTACCGCGAGATTTTCGACGCAAAATACATCAAGCATATCACGATTGCCGAGGGCGTGGAAAAATTGCCGAAAAGAGCGTTCGAGGGCTTTTATTCGCTTGAAACGCTCGAACTTGGAAAAGACGTGGCGTACATCGACGACTTTGCATTCTGTGGTTTGTGGCGGGAAATAAAAATCGAATTGAGAACTCCGCATTTCGCCTTCGAGAACGGAATGCTCTACAACAAAAAGACGAAAAAGCTCATCCGCTGCTTTTCAAAGAATATCGTCGTGCCGTCTTTCATCAAGTCGATTGGCGAGGACGCCTTCTTTGACGTGGAGAGCGTTCGCTCGACTGCGGAGCAGACTTTTCTTCCGTATGTTGAAAGCGTGAGTTTTGAACAAGGCTGCACTGTGAATGCGCTTCCCAAACTGTGGAAGGAGCTTTGCCTTTATTTCCACCGAAAAATGGACAAGAACGAAATGACAATCAAAAAAATTGTCGAAACCGTAAATGCGCAAGTCGTAAAGCAGAAGCTCAAAGATGAAAAGAAAAGCGAAGTGTCCAAAATGGGCGCGAAGAGCGTTCTTGAACCGGTTGTCGCAGAAAGCGGCGTGGTATGCGAAAAGTGGGAGGACAAAGATAACCAGTATATCGGCGTGAAGTGCAACCGTGGCGGAATCGAGCTGAAACTTCCGAACAAGAGCGCAGTCAAACGGCTCGAACCGCTCAGAGAACTGCTTGGAATGATAAAAAGCAAGGACGTTCTTGAAGTCGTGGCGTTTGCCCAAAAGAACAAACTCGCCTTGCAGGGCGAAAAGGCCGAGCGATACGCGGTTGTCGGAAAAGGTGGGCGTTTCAGCGATTTGGGCAGAAATGTCGCTTCGATTGTGGCGACAAAGGAATTTGTTGCGGAGTGCGATAGAAAGCCCGGCGCGTTTTTTGTCGACGGCGAGCTTCCAATTTTAAACGAAATCGTCATTGACGCCCCCAAAAAGGCTGCAAGCGCGCTTTGCAATCGTTTTTGGTTCTACGCTCATAATCTCAAATGCGTGAAATGCATGGACGGCGAACTTTCGCAGCCGGATTTGTTTTTTAAGGAGGGCGTCTTGCGTGCGTGCCTGAACAAAGACATCGAAAGCGTTGTTTTGGACGAGGGTGTCGAGCGAATTTGCGCCGACTTTTTTGAGGACGATTCCGCCAATGCGATAATAAGAGCAATTTACAGAGGCCCTTTTGAAAATGAGCAAAAAGGCGTGTTCGAGAACTGCTTCAACCTGAAAAGCGTGAAATTGCCCCAAAGCCTTACGGAAATTGATGACCGAACATTCTTCGGCTGTCACAATCTTTCAAACCTTGCGTTTGCGGGAACTGTTGCACAATGGCGCGCTGTGGAAAAAGGCGAGGACTGGCACAAGTGGTGCAATATCGCCGTGGTGCATTGCTCGGACGGGGACGCTGAGTTGTAAACTAAAAGTTATTTGAAATAGCTCTCATTGGAGTCCGATATGCAGAAAACAGACAAAAAAAATCTTTCACAGGAAGAAGTTGACGAAATTGCAGAGACTTTGCCGCTTGACGCAAAAATGCCAAAAGTGACTAATTCGGACCTTGAAATCCTCACTCAAGACGAAATCGACTCGCTCCTTTCAACTATGGACAGCGTAGCAGATGAATACGACAGCACTCTTCGGCAGATGCTTATTTCTCTGCGCGATTGCCTTCGCAACGAGTACGCGCACTTTCTTTATTGCGTTGAGCGTTTGAGCTCTTCTTTCGACGAAGATGATTCCCTTTCGGACGATTTTTGCATAGACGGCGAAAAAGCAAAGCCGTTGTGGCAGGAAAAACTCACAGATGAGCAGCAGAAAAAATTCGATTCTCTTTGCGTGGAAGCGGAAAAACTTATCGCCGATATTCAGGAATTGGTGGCGTACGCGCTGGAATTGATGGAGTGCGAAGAACTTTCTGACAGTCAGATTGAAGAGTGCAATGAAAAGTTTCTGTCATTGGCGGAAATGGTGATTTCACAATTCGCTCTTTCTTCGATAATCCAAAAAATGCCTGGCGACGCTCTTTCTAAAATCAAAGCGATTCGGAAATCTGTTTTCCGCTCTTTCCAAGCCTTTTTCAATAGCGTCTTTTCGCTCGGAAAGAAAAATCCGCTCTTCGACAAAAAAATGCTTTACGATTTCTGGGTCGCTTCCCAAACTGAAAAAAATCACGGTTGACGACAATTCTGAAAACGATGAAGATTCGATTATCTATAAGAAAATCATCATCGAACAGAACGAAGAGAAAAAACGCATTTGGAACGAGTTTTTCGGCGACGGAAACTGAAAAACAAAAGAAAGCAAAAAGGAGCGGGAAGAGGCGACATGACATAAGGAGAGCGGATGACTGATATAGACAAAAGACGCAAGCAGATGGCAAAGAACAAGAAGATTGCCGAAGTGCAGAGTGCGGGTGTGCAAGCTCAGATTTCTTTGTTGCTTGAGGGCGTGGCGAATTCTTCGGTCGAGATTCTCTCATGCACGAAGAGAGCGACCGTCGTTCTCCTTCGAATCAACAAGAACACTGGCGTTTTCAAGCTCGGTACAGATTCTTCAAGATGGCTTCCAAAAATCCAAAAAGTGATTGAAGTTTTTGCGGATTTCACGAAAAGCGGCGAGGACATCTTCTGCGTGATAAATGAGCAGAAGCTGCCGCTCGCAGAGATTCCTGAGAAGAAAGCGGAGAAGATGACGCTCAAGACAGATTCAGCCGGAAGATTGAATCTCTTTGCTTTGGGCGTGTTGCGGCAAATGGAATATGACGGCTTAAAGAACCTTTCTTTGTTCGGCATCACAAAAATCTGCGAGCTTGCGTTCTGCGGTTGCACGTTGCTTACGTCGGTGTCGATTCCGCCAAGCGTCACGGAAATCCATGGAAATCCGTTCGCGGGGTGCGTCATCAGGGAACTTTATCATCCGTGCTTTACGATAAAGGACGGAATTGCAGTTCGGGACAACAAATTCCTGTATTGCGAGAGACTGCGCAGTTCAATCACAATCCCCGACGGCGTTACGGAAATAGGCGATTGGGCGTTAGCAGGCTGCGAATCTTTTTTGTCCGTGGTTATTCCCGAGGGGGTCACGAAAATCGGAAGGTATGCGTTCATGTTCTGCACTTCTCTTTCGTCCGTGGTGATTTCAAGCGGAGTAACAAAAATCGGCATGATGGCGTTCGCTAATTGTGACTCGCTTTCGTCTGTGGTGCTTCCCTCCAGCCTCAAGAAACTCGACAATTGTGCGTTTGCGTGGTGCGACTCGCTTGCGTCGGTGGAGTTCGAGGGAACGATGGCACAATGGGAAGAAGTTGGGGGCAAGGAAAATATACTGGAAAATGATTCTCTTTCGTGCGTGAAATGCACGGACGGCGAAGTTGTGCTGTAGAATATGAAGATATCTCGTTTTGATGCGGGGAAAAATATTCAGTCATTCCGAACTCGTTTCGGAATGACTGAATATACAGATGCTGAAACGAGTTCAGCATGACAAAAGGGGAGAGAAGAAGAAATGGCGGACATATTGAAGATTGAAGACGGCGTTCTGAAAAGCTGCGCTGACAAAGACGTGACGAGCGTGACGATTCCCGACGGGGTTACGGAAATCGGCTACCATGCGTTCAACGGCTGTACATCGCTTACATCGGTGGTGATTCCGCCTAGCGTCACAAAAATAGGCAAGTATGCGTTCGAAGGATGCGAGTTGCTTTCAGTTGTGGTGATTCCGCCTAGCGTCACTAAAATAGGCAAGTATGCGTTCGAAGGATGCGAGTTGCTTTCAGCTGTGTCGATTCCGTCCAGCGTCAATGAAATCGGCAATGGTGCGTTTTCGGGTTGCAATGCGCTTTCGTCTGCGGAGATTCCGTCAAGCGTCACAAAAATCGGCGACGGCGTGTTTCACAAATGCAATATCAGAGAGTTTTCGCATTCGTGCCTTACGATAAAGGACGGGCTTGAAGTCAAGGACAACAAAGTTCTGTCTTGCGCCGTAAGCAAAATCACTTCTGTCAAAATCCCAAACGGCATCACGAAAATCGGCGAAGCTGCGTTCTTTGATTGCGAGTCTCTTACGTCGGTGGAAATTCCTTCTGGCGTTACGGAAATCGGCGAGGATGCATTCGGTAGTTGCACATCGCTTACGTCGTTGACAGTTCCCGAAGGCGTCACGAAAATCTGCGATTATGCGTTCTCTGGTTGCACGTCGCTTTCGTCTGTGGAGATTCCGTCGAGCGTCACGGAAATCGGCGAGAATGCGTTCCTGTGTTGCGATTCGCTTTCAAAGGTGACTCTTGGGGACGATTTTGAAAAAGTTCCGTCCGAGTGGTTCGATAAGCTGAACACTGCAAACCCGAAGTATGAAATCATCTGCACCGAGGGAAGTTCCACATACAATGCGCTGAAGCGAAGCCCGAAACTCAAGGTACATGAAAAATCGCTCGTCCTGCAGTCCGAAAAAAACAAGAAGGCTGCCGAAATTCAAAAGGCTGGAGTGGACGCACTGCTCTCATCTTTGTTCGATTCTGTGAAGGATTTTGCGTTCGTGGTTCTTCCAAGCCCTAAGAACGCGACCGTCGTTATTGTGCAAGTCGGAAAGAATGTCGGCTTGTTCAAGTTGGGCGCGAATTCTTCAAAGTGGTTTCCGAAAATACAGAAAGTGATTGAAGCTTTTGCGGATTCCACAAAGAGCGGCGAGGACATCTTTGGCGTGATAAATGAGCAGAATCTGCCGCTTGCCGAAATTCCTTCAAAGATAGCAGAGCTTGTTACAATCAATGCGGATTCCAATGGATTTCTGAATCTGTTTGCCGCGGGCGAATTGCGGCAGATAAAATCTTATGGCGGCTTAAAGAACCTCGCGTTGTTCGGCATAACGAAAATCGGCGAGAAGGCGTTTCTTTGTTGCAGAGAGCTTTTTTCTGTTGAGATTCCGTCGAGCGTCACGGAAATCGGCGATTATGCGTTCTATGAATGCATGTCGCTTTCATCGGTGTCGGTTCCGTCGAGCGTCAATAAAATCGGCAAGCTTGCGTTCTATCTTTGCAACATCAGAGAGCTTTCGCATCCATGCCTTACGATAAAGGACGGCATTATCGTCAAAGACGACACGGTTCTGTATTGCGCCGACAGCCAAATCACTTCTGTCAAAATCCCCGACGGCGTCAAAAAAATCGACAAGTGTGCGTTCGATTTTTGCACCTCGCTTTCGTCTGTGGAGATTCCGCCGAGCGTTACGGAAATCGGAAATCTTGCGTTCAGGTTGTGCAGCATCAGCGAGTTTTCGCATCCGTGCCTTACGGTAAAGAACGGTGTCGCGGTCAAGGACAACAAGGTTCTGTATCCCGCAAACAAAAGCACCACTGTCAAAATCCCCGACGGCATCACGGAAATCGTCGATAAGGCGTTCTGTGATTGCATGTCGATTACATCTGTTGAGATTCCCTCTAGCGTCACGAAAATCGGCAAGTATGCGTTCATGGACTGCACGTCGCTTTCGTCGGTAGTGATTCCCGACAGCGTCACGGAAATCGGCAATAGTGCGTTTTGGGAATGCACATCGCTTGCGTCGGTGTCGATTCCGTCGAGCATTACACAAATCGGCAACGGTTCGTTCAGTTGGTGCGAGTCGCTTGAATCGGTATCGATTCCGCCAAGCGTGACAAAAATCGGCAACGATACGTTCTGTGGATGCACGTCGCTTTCGTCGGTGGAGTTCGGAGGAACTGTGGCGCAGTGGCAGTCAGTTGAAAAAGGCGACAAATGGAACGACAACATTCCTGCAACGTGCGTAAAGTGCGCGGACAGAGAAGCGGAGCTGTAGACGAAGAATATGTTGTTGGCATGACCTTTGCGGGCAAATGGTACTCATTCAAGACTGAAAAGAATGCAGACGGCGTTTATTCTATCACTCTTATTTCTCCCGAAGTTCCTTACGGCTATCAATGGCAAGCACAGCCATAGCAGGCTTAGCCTGTGGCTGCAAAAAAGAGTCTTGAACTAATTTTTTAAAGTGCGTAGGATTTTGCTATTGAGTTCTACACACTTTTTTTAGAGAAGATTTAGAGGAGAGGAAAAATGCTAGACGATTTTGATATAGATTTCATCGTGGACGACGACGAAACCGAAGAGTCTATATTTTATTCTGAAATGGATTTTGCCATGTCGAGAAATATTGCACAGAACGATTTAGAGCCAGATGAAGAAAGCGTAAAGACAGACAATCTGATTTACGACGCTTTGCACAATAATTTGACCCACCTCGAAAAATGCGACATAGACAACTGTTTTGAGGGCGAGCTCCCGACTTATTTTGAAGCGGAGTCGATTGGCGAAGTTGTGGATTATGCAAAGAACAAGAAAATCAAGGCGATTCTGATTTTTGTTGGCGGAAACCCGCAGATGAGCGAGGTGCAGGAAGCCGTTGACGCGATAAAGCCATACTGCACGGCGGAATGCATGAACGGCAAGTTCCTTTTTGGTTGCGGCACGGAACCAACCGAGAGAGAATCAAAATTCAGAATGCTGCTTTTGTTCGAGCTGATTCAATCTGACCCGCAAAACGAATCCGATAATGAGTTTGGAGAGGATATCCCGTTTTAATGCGGGAAAAAATATGCAAGGAGAAACTAAAATGAGCAATTCGTACGCTTATAAAGTTGAATTCGATTCCGAAAAAACTTCCGCGCTTGCGTTGGATTTTTTCAGAAAGAACAAGAAACTTCGGGAATTTGCAAGCATTTACTGCGATTACGGAGAAGATGAAATGCCTGCCGATTTGATTGAGACTGACGGAAATGTTTGGGAATTTGGGTCGCCAGGCTGTTTCAGCGAGGAAGTCGGAATCGGCATCTACGACTATCTGAAATCAAAATGCGACAAATTCTCTTTCAAGATTATTCTTGTCGGCGGCGATGACTTTTTCGACGAAGAAGAAGACGATTTTGCGGAAGTGAATATCTGCGAATTTGATTCGGAGCGGCACAGAATACTTTCTGCGATCGACGAGAACGGAAAATACAAACTCGGCTTCGAACAGTCTTTGGAAAGATATTTTCAGGAGAATTGGGATTCCGATTGCGAAGAGGAATTTTCAATGCTTTTGGAACGGTACGGATTCGGCATGGACGGTGAATTCGATGTCGATGGCGCGAAACTGGGCAAATTCGCGGAAGATTTGAAGAAAATCGACGATTCGCTTCTTGGGTATCTGACGCTCAAAGAAGTCTGAAATATCACGTCAAAAGGAGGGTTTTATGAACGAAGACGAGAGAAGAGAATTCGCTGAGATTGCACGGAAAATCGTCTATCTTGCGAACAAGGCAAGAAGAGAGGGACTGCTGGCGATTGAAGAGGACTTGGACACAATCAGCGTCAAGAGCGAGAAAAACACGCTGTTCCTGAAAAAACTGCTTTCGCTTGTGGTTGACGGAGTGGACAATTCTGTCATTCGCCACATCGGTGAAACATATATCAGCGTGGACGCAGAAAGCGCTTTTGAGAAAACGTGTTTCACTGCGATTTTTGACGGTGTTCTTTCGATTCAAATGGGAGATAATCCGCGGATTGTTGCGGAAAAACTTGCTGCATACACGGGGATTTTGAATTCGGCGGACTTCATTTCGGAACTGCAAGCAAGCACGGGCGTGGAGCTGGTCAGAGAAAAGATTTCCATCGGTGGAACGATTTCTGCCGACGAGGTTGATGAGTTCTTGAAAACAGAAGAATCTTCTATGACTTCCTCAGAGGAACTTTCCTCAGAGGAACTTGATGCACTCTTGGGTGGAAAGGAACAGTGCTGAAGTTGCGGGTTATGATATGCAAGGAGAAAAATATGAAAACTCAATTTCTTTGGAATATAAAAGATGGTACATACCCTCATTTTATGAAGGCAAGACCAGAAATGAATGATAATCCTGTTTATAAAGGAAAAGTATTTCCTTTAAACAAAGAAATTGTTCTCTTGATGAAAGAAAAAAAATGTGATCATTTTTCTTTGCAGCAAGGTGTTTCTGGTGGTGGGTTTCTTACAGATGAAGAATATCATAAATTAGAAAAGATATTTGATAAAATTACCTCCTTTATCAGAGAAGACAAAGGCGATTTGGAAAAGATTTTGGAAGAGATTGAATGTATTTGAACTAACTCTTCTGGTCTTTGGAGTGAAGTATAAGCAATTAGCGATAGTGGCAAGCTGTTGTCGCTATCGCTTTTTGTAAAAGGAGGATTTTATGAACGAAAACGAGAAAAGAGAATTCTGCGAGATTGCGCAGAAAATCATCTACCTTTCGGCAAAATCAAGGCGAGAGGGACTTCTTGCGATTGAAGAGGACTTGGACACAATCAGTGTTCCAGGTGAGAAAAACACGCTGTTCCTGAAAAAACTGCTTTCGCTTGTGGTTGACGGAGTGGACGCATCTATAGTTCGCTGGATAGGCGAAAAGTATATCAGCGTTGACCCGGAAACCGCTTTCGACGAAACGTGTTTCAATGAGATTTTTGACGGCGTTCTTTCGATTCAAATGGGCGACAACCCCATGATTCTTGCGGAAAAACTCGGCGCATATCTTGGAATTTTGAATTCGGCGGAGTTCATTTCGGAGATGCAATCAAAAACGGGCGTGGAGCTGGTTTTTGGAAAAATTTCCAGTGGGGGAACAATTTCCGCCGATGAAATTGACGAGCTCTTGAATGCAGAGAATAAAAAGAGCGATGAAGACACCCCGACGACTTCCGATGAGGAGATTGACGCGTTATTGGGTGGCTGAGCAAGAAAAGAAAAGCTGACACGAGTTCTGCATGACACAAGTTTCAGCACAAAAAAAGGAGAAAGAAAATGAAACTGCCGAGTTGCTTTGATGAAAATGGAATCGAAGAAACATGGGAAGCCTTTTATAAAGAGTATAAAATCGATATCGATGCGTTCAGATATGCGCAGTCACAGTTTCAGGATATAAACAAATTCCTTGAGAAGAAAATTGAGTATTTGAGAGCCACCGGAACTTTTGTCGATGAAAAATCCGCGAAAATTTCATATTTATTTGGTTTGGCGTATATGGTTTCGAAGCTATAATTCCTAATATCGCTTTGGAATCCCGCATTTTTTGGAGGCGCCAAACTGAATAATTTTTAGAGAGGACGACAAATGAAATTCACGGCGAACACTTTGGCTTTGCAAAAGCAATTATGCCTTTCACGGAGCTTGAAACGAATCTTTTTTCCGCTATGGAACTGAATCTGAAATCCGACGTGCTGACAATCTCTGCTCGTGGTGGGTCGGTCAAGATAAAGTCCGAATTGCCTGTTTCTGATTGCGAGGACGGCACGGTTGTCGTTTCATTCGAGACTTTTTTGCCGAGCATCGGAATCATAAAATCTGAAAATGTCACGGTGGAATCGAAAGGCGAAAGCCTTTTATTCAGCTTTGACGACAAGTCGGTAGAAATCGACACTGTCAACGGCGATGTAGTCGAAAGAATCGACATTGAGAACAAAGTTCCTTCTGTTGAATTGACTGGAAAAGATATGGACTTTGCAAAGTACGCTGATTTGAGCGAGGCGCAGAAGACGGAGTTTCTTGAGCTTGCAGAAATCCTCGTCGTTTGCTCTACAAAGGGGCGCAATGAGGGACTTTTGGCAATCGACGAGTATGTATCTGCACTCAAAACGGATACGAAGGCCAGGCTTTTCTTGAAGAAAATGCTGACGTTTGTCATTGACGGTGTCGACTCGACGATTATTCGGCAGATTGGCGAAAGCTACCTCTTTTACGACGATGCGGACTCTTTTGAGCGATTTACTCTTGATATGGTGCTGACGGGCGTTCTTTCGATTCAGCTCGGCGACAATCCTTGGATACTGATGGAAAAAATCGCGAGCTTTACGGGAATCGTTGAAAGCGGGAAGTTCATCGAAAAACTTCTTCAGAAGAAAGACGAATATGAGAAAAAACATCCAATTTCCAGTCAAAATGAAAACATACTATACGCAGATTTCAATGCAGGAGAAGAGGGCGGAACGATTTCACAGGACGAAATAGACGCTCTTTTGGGTGGAACACCTGCGGAAAACACGCAAGATTAAAGAGGTGAGAAATATGAAAAAGCAGCTTGTAGCGGTTACGCTCGACATTCAGGACTTGATAAAAAACTATCCGCCTGAATATTCGTGCGACAACAAAAAGACAAAGTTTGAGGAAGCCCTCGCTATTCACAAGAAGCAGACAGGGAAAATCGGCGTTTCTCGCTGGAAGTTTGCGGAAAGTCAAAGCCCGTTTGCAAAGAATGACGTTTCTGTAAAGCTTTGCGACGAATATTTTAGCTATGACGACGCGGACACTGCGGACACGAAAGTCTATTACCTTAACTACGCCGACCCCAATCTTTTCGGCTACTACGACAGCGACCTTTTTGCGCAGGACGAGATACAGACTCTTGAGCACCCGCTTTTAGGCTCTGTGATGGAATATATCGACAAGAACGAAACGAGTGTGCTGGTGTCGCTCACGGAGGAAAACGGCGAGCCGACTCCATACATCGTGGAGGGCGCACCGTACTGGCTCAAGGTTGTGACGAACCCGACTCTCCCGACAGGCGAGAAGCTCAATCTCTACGGGCGCAATTTCTGCCGTGCGTCAAAGGAAATCTTGGACATCGCGGTAAAGCCGATTAAAGAGGAGCGAGCGAACAACATCATCGCGCTTGCGGCTCCTGCTTTGGGAAGCGGCGAGTACAAGCGAAAGCAAATCGAGCAGATTTTGAAAGCGGTTATCGCTTCGTTTTCGGCGGCGCTCTCTCTTGCAGACACAAAGAAGTGCGTTATCCACACGGGAAACTGGGGTGCAGGCGCGTTCGGAAACAACCGAGAGCTCATTTATCTTGCACAGCTTGTCGGCGCGAGCGTTGCAGGAGGTGCGGAGCTTGTGTTCCACGCAATCGACGAGGGCGATTTTGCTGTTGCACAAAAGAAGTTCGACGACTGGACGGGAAGCACGGATTTTTCCGAGTGTGTCGATTTCTTTGTGAAACAGCATTACCACTGGGCTTTCGGCGACGGAAACTGAAAAACAAACAGCGAGCCTGAGCGCAAAGAAACGCGGCAAGGAGATATAAATTAAATGAAAGATGAAGTTCTGGTAATCGAAGACGGCGTGCTGAAAAAATGCACGGACAATAGCATAACGAGCGTGGTGATTCCCGATAGCGTCACGGAAATCGGCGAGAGGGCATTCATAGGTTGCGATGGGCTTGAGTCGGTTGAGATTCCGCCGAGCGTCACGAAAATCGGCAATGATGCGTTCAAAGGCTGCAATATCGACAATTTTTCGCATCCTCTCCTCACGATAAAAAACGGATGTGGAATCAAAGAGAATGTAGTTCTATATTGCACAAGTCAGAGTAGTTCAATCACAATCCCAGACGGTGTCACGGAAATCGGCGAGGAGGCATTCCTTCACTGCTCGTCGCTTGAGTCGGTTGAGATTCCGCCGAGCGTTACAAAAATCGGCAAGGAGGCTTTCTATGGTTGCGAGTCGCTTGAGTCGGTTGAGATTCCGTCGAGCGTCACGAAAATCGGCGAGGATGCGTTCCGTGGCTGCAATATCGACAATTTTTCGCATCCTCTCCTCACGATAAAGAACGGATGTGCAATCAAAGAGAATGTAGTTCTATATTGCACAAGTCAGAGTAGTTCAATCACAATCCCAGACGGTGTCACAAAAATCGGCGATTCGGCGTTCACGTGTTGCGAGTCACTTGAGTCGGTTGAGATTCCATCGAGCGTCACGGAAATCGGCAAGGATGCGTTCGCGTGTTGCAATTGGCTTGAGTCGGTTGAGATTCCGCCTAGCGTCACGAAAATCGGCGAGGAGGCGTTCGAGCTGTGCGAGTCGCTTGAGTCGGTTGAGATTCCGTCCAGCGTCACGGAAATCGGCAAGGAGGCTTTCAATCGTTGCAGGTCGCTTTCGTCGGTTGCGATTCCGTCGAGCGTCACAAAAATCGGCAATGATGCGTTCTATGGTTGCGAGTCGCTTCGGTCGGTGACGCTTGGGGACAACTTTGAAAAAGTTCCTAGCAAATGGTTCGACAGCCTGAACGAGGCGAATGCGATCTATAAAATCGTCTGCACGGAGGGCAGCAGCACATACAAGGCGATAAAGCGAAGCAGGAAACTCAAGTCTCATATAAAAACGCTTGCGTTGCAGAATGCGAAAGACGAGACCCCTGACCAAGAACGGACAGAAGACAAGAAGCTTGACCGAGAATGGACAAAAAAAGAGAAACTCTCGTTTATCGAAACTGACTATTCAGAAGATTGTGAGGGCTACAAATGGGTTCTGCTCTATGTGAAAAATGGCTACGAGTACGGTATGCGCGAAGCGATGTACGAAATGCGGGGCGATGACTACGGCTTTGGCAAAGAGGTTGTCGCTGTGTTCAACACCAAAGAGGGCGCACTCCAATACTATCTTGACAACAAGCTCTATGAGAAAGCGTACAATGATCTTTTGGAATCCAACGACCTAGACAATGCATTTGAAGACTGGGTATATGATGACAATGGAGAAGTAAGTTTGGACGATATTCGCTCCTATCTTGGTGATTGTGCAGGAAATGGCGATGCGTGGAAAAATTTTTACTACGAACTTGTTTCTGTAGAAGCGATTGAAAAGTGAATCATAGGCTATGATTGATGTAAATCCTAGTGCTGATAAAGCGATAATCACAGGCTAGGATTTGCATGTAATCAAAGTATGGAGGTGGAAATATGATGACAGCGGTAAAAGCGGATTTTGCCGAATGTGTCGATTTCTTTGTGAAACAGCACTATCACTGGGCTTGTGGCGACGGAAACTGAAAAACAAAAGCGAGCAAAAAGGAGCGGAAGAATGGACGACCACGACATTGATTTTATCGTTGACGATGAGTATTTTTGGCAGGAGCATGAGCCGTCAGAGATAGATCGACAATACGAAGCATACTGTGAAGAATGCGAAGAGAAAACGAACAAGTTGATAAATGACGCACTGCACAATAGTTTGATCCACCTCGAAAAATGCGACATAGACAACTGTTTTGGGAGCGAGTTCCCGACTTATTTTGAGGCGGAGTCGATTGGCGAAATTGTGGATTATGTAAAGAACAAGAAAATCAAGGCGATGCTGCTTTTTGTGCGCTCCGACTGTGCGATGTGCGAGGCGAAAGAGGCGATTGACGCTCTTGAGCCATACTGCACGGGGACTTGCGTTGACGGCGGGAAAATGTTCTTTGGCGCAAGCGTTGAAAAGAGCGAGGGCGACGCAAAATACAGAATGTTGCTTTTGTTTGAGCAGATTCAATCTGATTCTCAAAACAAAGATGAGTTTGATGAAGAAGTCCCGTTTTAATGCGGAAAAATGCACGGACGGCGAGGTGCGTCTGTAGAGACGCTTCGGCTACGCTCAGCAACCGATTGGTCATTGAGCGTAGTCGAAATGACCTAAATGAACACAGATGCTGAAACGAGTTCAGCATGACAGCTTTCCTTAAGATAAGGAAAGCTGTTTTTTTGAAAAGGGAGATTCCTTAAAATAAGGAACCTTGACTTTATCGGAAAACAGATTTCCTTAAAATAAGGAATCCATGTTTTGAGTTTGCTTCAGAAAGCGACAAAAACAAATTTCAGCATGACAAATAGAGGAGAATAAACAATGGAAGAAGAAGTATTGAAAATCAACGGCACAGAGCTGGTTAGATGCCTCGACAAAAATGTAGAGAGCGTGACAATCCCGAATTATGTCACGAAAATCGACATAAAGGCGTTTAGGAGGTGCGCGTCGCTTAAGTCGATAGTGATTCCGCCAAGCGTCACGGAAATCGACGACTATGCGTTCTGTCATTGCACATCGCTTTCGTCTGTGATTATTCCTGAGAGCGTCACAAGTATCGGAGAGGGGGCGTTCTTCAATTGCACATCGCTTTCGTCGGTGATTATTCCGGAGAGCGTCACAAGTATCGGAAGTTATGCGTTCTGTCATTGCAACATCACCGCCCTTTCGCATCCGTGCCTGACGATAAAGGACGGACTTGCAATCGAGTACGACGACTGGGTTGTCTACTGCGCAACACAGAGCCGTTCCATCACAATCCCCGACGGCATCAGGGTAATCTTCGATAGGGCGTTCTGCGACTGCGCGTCGATTGAGAGCGTGAAGATTCCAGAGAGCGTCACGACTATCAGTAACAAGGCGTTCAAGGGCTGCAACATAACTGAGCTTTCGCATCCTCTCCTGACGATAAAGAACGGAGTCGCAATCGAGGACAACAAAGTTCGGTATTGGACAAACCAGAGCAGTTCAATCACGATTCCCGACGGTGTCAAGGAAATCGAATACTCTGCGTTCTATGATAACAAGACTCTTTCGTCGGTGGTGATTCCCGAAGGCGTCACGAAAATCGGAAAGGAAGCGTTCGAGGGCTGCTCTTCGCTTTCGTCGGTGGTGATTCCCGACAGCGTCAGGAAAATCGGAGGTAAGGCGTTCTTGGGCTGCAACATCGACGAGCTTTCGCACCCGTGCCTGAAGATAAAAAACGGATTCGCAATCAAGGGAAAAAAGGTTCTGTACCGCACAACCCAGAGCAATTCATTCATAATCCCCGAAGGCGTCAAGGAAATCGATAAGGACGTGCTTGATGGCTGCAGCAAGCCTGAGTCTGTGGAGTTCAGCGGAACTGTGGCGCAGTGGGAAGCGATAGTAGGAAAATGGAATCTTCTTGAGCATACTAGCGAAAAGAACGTGAAGTGCAAAGACGGAGTTTGGGAAATGCCTGTTCTGCTGATAGAAAACGGCAGTCTGAAGCAATGCACGGACAAGAGCGCAACAAGCGTGACAATCCCCGACGGCGTAACGGAAATCGCTAATAATGCGTTCAGTGGCTGCGACTCGCTTAAGTCGCTTGAAATTCCTTCAGGCGTCACAAAAATTGGAGCGTACTCTTTCTGCGAATCGCTTTCGTCCATTTCGCTTCCGTCAAGCATCACTGAATTCGACAAAGATGCGTTCTTTTTTGTTGGCAAATGTCTTTCAAAGGTAATTCTTGCTGACGATTTTGAAAAAGTGCCGTCCGAATGGTTCGACAGACTGGACTGGAATGAGAATTATGAAATCATCTGCACAAAAGACAGCAGCACATACAAGGCTGTGAAACGAAGCCCGAAGCTCAAGAAGCACATCAAAGACCTCGCTTTGCAAGTTGCCAAAGACGAAAAGATTGCCACGGTGAACAAGGTCGGCGCTGACGCTCTGCTCTCCACTTTGCTTCCGAGCGTGAGGGGCTTCTCGTTCCAGATTCTTGCAACCACGAAGAGCGCGACCGTCGCCTTGGTGCAAATCGGGAAGAACATCGGCGTGTTCAGGCTCGGTGCGGACTCGTCGAAATGGCTTCCCAAAATCCAGAAAGTGCTTGCGGCATTTTCGGACTCCACAAAAAGCGGGGAGGAAATCTTTGACGTGATAACGAGCCTGAAACTTCCGCTTGGCGAGATTCCTGGAAAAAAAGCAGAGAAAATGACTTTAAGAGGCAGCACTCTGAATCTGTTTGCCTCAGGCGTATTGAGAGAAATAGAGTATTGCGTGTTAAAGGGCATCGCTTTGTTCGGCATCAAAGAAATCGGCTACAGGGCGTTCAAGTCTGGCTGTGATTATTCTCTTTCGTCCGTGAAGATTCCTAAGAGCGTCACAAAAATCGGCAGTGAGGCGTTCAGAGGTTGTAGCAAACTTGAGTCCATTGAGATTCCCGACAGCGTTACGGAAATAGGCGAGAAGGCGTTTAAGTCGTCTTCCCTTGCTTCTGTAGTAATCCCAGACAGCGTTACAAAAATCGGAGACAAGGCGTTTGAGTATACCGATATCAACGAGCTTTCGCATCCTCTCCTCACGATAAAGAACGGAATCGCAATCAAGGACGGCACTGTTCTCTATTCGGCAAACTACACTAGCAAAATCACGCTTCCCGACGGCGTTACGAAAATCGGCGAGAAGGCGTTTTATGAGTTCAGCGGGCTTTATTCCATGGTTCTTCCAGAGAGCCTCAAGGAAATCGACGACAATGCGTTTTTTGAATGCGATTCGCTTGAAACGCTGGAGTTCAAAGGAACTGTCGCGCAGTGGAAAGCGGTGAAAAAAGGCATCGACTTGTGCTTTAGGATTGGCACAAGGACTGTGAAATGCACCGACGGCGAAGCGAAGCTGTAGAGGTGCTTCGACTACGCTCAGCAACCGACTGGTCATTGAGCGTAGTCGAAATGACCTAAATGAACGCAGATGCTGAAAGTATTTTCCAGCGGAAAATACAGTTCAGCATGACATGAGGAAAATAAACAATGGAAGGCGTATTGAGGATTGAGAATAACGAAGTTGTGTCCTGCGACGAGAGCGCGGTGAATGTGGTGCTTCCCAAAAGCATCACGAGAGTGCGGCGAAATGCGTTCTATAATTGCAAATGTCTTTCAAAGGTGATGCTTGCTGACAATTTTGAGAAAGTGCCGGCAGAGTGGTTCGACAGCCTGAACAAGGCAAATCCGAATTATGAAATCGTCTGCACGAAGGACAGCAGCACATACAATGCGGTAAGACGAAGCCCCAAACTCAGGACGCACATCAAAGACCTTGCTTTGCAAGTTGCCAAGGACAAAAAGATTGCCGAAGTGCAAAACGCAGGAGCGGACGCTTTGATAAAAACTTCGCTTTCGAGTGTTGCAGATTCTTCATTTGAGATTCTCTCAAGCACGAAGAGCGCAACCGTTGTTCTCTTGAAAATCGCAAAGAATACAGGCGTGTTCAAACTCGGTGCTGATTCATCGAAGTGGCTTCCAAAAATCAAAAAGGTGATAGAAGCCTTCTCGGACTTGTCAAAAAGCGGCGCGGATATTTTTGCCGTGATAAAAGAGCAGAAGTTGCCGCTTGGCGAAATCTGTGAGAAGAAATCAAAGGATATTACATTCGAAGCGGATTCTGAGGGCTTTTTGAATCTGTTTATATCAGGCGTATTGAGAAAAATAGAGTGTTCCAGATTAAAGGACATCGCTTTGTTCGGTATCAAAGAAATCAGCGAGAGGGCGTTCTATAAGTGCACAAGCCTTGAATCTGTGGTAATCCCTGACAGCGTAAAAGAAATCGGCGAAAAGGCGTTTGAGGGGTGCAACATCGACGAACTTTCGCATCTTCTCATTACGATAAAGAACGGAATCGCAATCAAGGACGACGAGGTTCTGTACCTCGCAAGCCAGAGCGAATCAATCGCAATCCCCGACGGCGTTACGAAAATCGGCGAGTATGCGTTCGAAAACTGCTATTCGCTCAAATCAGTGTCGATTCCGCCAAGCGTCAAGGCAATCGGTAGGCTGGCGTTCTCTGACTGCTGGTCGCTTTCGTCGGTGGTGATTCCGCAAAGCGTCACGGAAATCGGCGACAAGGCGTTCTATGATTGCAAGTCGCTTACGTCGGTGGTGATTCCCGACAGCGTTACAAAAATCGGCGACAAGGCGTTCTTCAATTGCAACATCACCGCCCTTTCGCATCCGTGCCTTACGATAAAGGACGGAATCGCAATCGAAGACGAAGAGTTTCTGTACCTCGCAAGCCAGAAAGAATCAATCGTAATCCCCGACGGCATTGCGACAATCGGCGAGAATGCGTTCTTTTATTGTTATTCGCTCAAATTAGTGTCGATTCCGCAAAGCGTAAAGGAAATCGGCAAGCAGGCGTTCCGGTTCTGCCAGTCGCTTTTATTCATGCAGTTCGGCGGAACAGTGGCGCAGTGGAAAGCGGTGAAAAAAGGCGCGGACTGGAACAGCGGCGTTCCTGCAAAGCGCGTGAAATGCACTGACGGCGAAGCGGAGATAAATGCGAAATGATATTTCAAGAGGTGAAGAATGGACGAGCGCGACATTGATTTTATCGTTGAAGACGAGTCTTTTTTGCAAGAGTATGAGCCGACCGAACCAGAGCCACCGTACAAAGAATACGACGAGAAAACGAACAAACTCCTTTTTGACGCACTGCACAATAATTTGACCCATCTTGAAAAATACGACATAGACGAGAGTTTTGAGGGCGAGCTCCCGACTTATTTTGAGGCGGACTCGATTGGCGAAATTGTGGATTATGTAAAGAACAAGAAAATCAAGGCGATGCTGCTTTTTGCAAAAGAAGACGTTTTGATGTGCGAGGTGAAAGAGGCGATTGACGCTCTTGAGCCATACTGCACGGGGACTTGCGTTGACGGCGGGAAAATGCTCTTTGGCGCAAGCGTTGAAAAGAGCGAGGGCGACGCAAAATACAGAATGTTGCTTTTGTTCGAGCAGTCAGAGGCTGATTCTCAAAAGGCAGATTCGAGAAATCGGTAACTATTGCGTAGAGATTGGGAGAAAATCCGTATGCGGATAAGCACATTATCTGCACAGAGATAGACACTTTATCTCGGTAGAGATAAGAATACTATCCGCATACAGATAGACTTCTTATCCGCATACAGATAAGGTGTCTATCCGATTTTGATGAGAAACAAGAGCTGTGCAGGCTTTAAGCGCAGAATGGAAAGTATGGAAGATATTTTGAAAATTGAAGACGGCGTGCTGAAAGAATGTACGGACAAAAGCGTAACGAGTGTGGAAATCCCCGAGGGCGTTAGGGCAATCGACTGTCATGCCTTCTGTGGCTGCAGGTTACTTGCAAAGGTGAGGATTTCTGACGACTTTGAAAAAGTGCTGTCTGAATGGTTCGACAGTCTGAACGAGGCGAATGCGAATTATGAAATCATTTGCACGGAAGGCAGCCGCACATACAAGGCGATAAAGCGAAGCGCGAAACTAAAGACGCACATAAAAGAAATCGCCTTGCAGATTGCAAAAGACGAAAAGATTGCTCAAGTGAAGAAGACTGGTGCGTCCTCCGTGCTGTCGTCTTTGCTTTCTGTTGTGGCGGATTCTTCGTTCGAGATTCTCTCAAACACAAAGAGCGCGACTGTCGTTCGGCTGAAAATCGCCAAGAATATAGGAGTGTTCAAGCTCGGCGCGGATTGTGCAAAGTGGCTTCCAAAAATCCAGAAAGTGATAGAAGCCTTTTCGGACTCCACGAAAAGCGGAGAAGACATCTTTTGTATGATACAGGAGCAAAAATTGCCGCTTGCCGAGATTCCTTCAAAATGTGGTGTATTCAAAGCGGATTGCAACGGCTCTTTGAATCTGTTTGCATCGGGCGTATTGAAAATAAAGGGATACGACTGCGTAAAGAATCTTGCTTTGTTCGGAATCACAAAAATCGGCGAGCATGCTTTGTATCGTTGCAAATCGCTTGAGTCTGTAGAGATTTCGTGCAGTGTAACAGAAATCAGCAAGTGTGCGTTTTCTTGGTGCAAGTCGCTTTCGTCGGTGTTTATTCCTACGAGTGTAAAAAAAATCGGTCGTTGCACTTTCATTTATAGCACTGCGCTTAAAGAAGTTCGTTTCGGCGGAACAGTGGCGCAATGGGAAGCTGTTGAAAAAGGTGAAGAATGGAACGACTATATTCCTGCAAAGTGCGTGAAGTGCGCTGACGGCGAGGCGAGGCTGTAGAGATGCTGAAACGAGTTCAGCATGACATGAGGAGAATAAACAATGGCGGACATTTTGCTAATCGAAGACGGTGTGCTGGAAAAATGCACGGACAAGAGCGCGACGAGCGTGAAAATTCCCGACGGCGTCGAGGAAATCGGTGTTTATGCGTTCAGTGGTTGCACGTCGCTTTCGTCGGTTGTGATTCCGTCGAGCGTCGAGGAAATCGGCGAGGGGGCGTTCTCGGATTGTACATCGCTTGAGTCGGTGGAGATTCCGTCGAGCGTCACGGAAATCGGTGTTCATGCGTTCAGTGGTTGCACGTCGCTTTCGTCGGTGGTGATTCCCGACGGCGTCAAGAAAATCGGCGATTATGCGTTCAAGGACTGCAATATCGGCGAGCTTTCGCATCCTCTCCTCACGATAGAGAACGGATGTGCAATCAAAGATGGTGTAGTTCTGTATTTCACAAGGCAGAGCGACTCAATAAAATTTCCTGATGGTGTCACGGAAATCGGCGAGTGGGCGTTCTCGGATTGTACATCGCTTACGTCGGTTGAGATTCCGCCAAGCGTCACAAAAATCGGCGACAGTGCGTTCAGTGGTTGCACGTCGCTTACGTCGGTTGTGATTCCGTCAAGCGTCACGGAAATCGGCTATGCGTTCTTGGAATGCAAGTCGCTTACGTCGGTGACGCTTGGGGACGACTTTGAAGAAGTGCCGTCCGAATGGTTCGACAGCCTGAACTTGGCGAATGCGAACTATGAAATCGTCTGCACGGAGGGCAGCAGCACATACAAGGCGGTAAAACGGAATCCGAAGCTTAGAATGCACTTGAACAGTATGGAAATTGCGAAAGAAAAAAAGATTGCAGAAATGAATGAGGCAAGTATAACCGCCGTGCTGTCATCGCTGCTTGAGGGCATGGCGGATTCCGGGTTCTTTATTCTCTCAAACACGAAGGGCGCGACTGTCGTTATCGTGAAAATCGGCAAGAATATAGGCGTGTTCGAGCTTGGCGAGGATTCGTCGAAGTGGTTTGTGACGCTCAGGAAAGTGATTGAAGCGTTCTCGGACTCCATTAAAAGCGGTGCGGATATTTTTGCCGTGATAACAGAGCAGGGACTTCCGCTTGCCGAGATTCCCGAGGATGCAAGGTTGCCGCTCCCATCGGACAGCGACGGCTCTCTGAATTTTTTTGCCACGGGTGAATTGAGAGCAATGAACTATGAGGACGTAAAGAACATAGCATTGTTCGGCATCACGGAAATCGGCGAGTATGCGTTCTATGAGTGGCCGTCGCTTATGTCTGTGGTGATTCCGCCGAGCGTCACGAAAATCGGCGAGAAGGCATTCCGTGGTTGCACGTCGCTTTCGTCGGTTGTGATTCCGCCAAGCGTCGAGGAAATCGGCAAGGAGGCATTCAAAAACTGCAACATCAGCGAGCTTTCGCATCCTCTTCTCACGATAAAGAACGGTGTCGCAATAAAAGATAATCAGGTTCTGTATTTCACAAGTCAGAGCAGTTCAATCACAATCCCAGACGGTGTCACGGAAATCGGCAGGTGTGCGTTCTATGAGTGCAAGTCGCTTACATCTGTGGTGATTCCGTCGAGCGTCACGAAAATCGGCAATTCTGCGTTCAAAGGCTGCAATATCGACAATTTTTCGCATCCTCTCCTCACGATAGAGAACGGATGTGCAATCAAAGAGAATGTAGTTCTATATTGCACAAGTCAGAGCGACTCAATAAAAATTCCTGATGGTGTCACGGAAATCGACGAGTGTGCCTTCTCGAATCATACATTGCTTACGTCGGTTGAGATTCCGCCGAGCGTCACGAAAATCGGCGGGTATGCGTTCAGTTGTTGCGAATCGCTTTCGTATGTGAAAATTCCAAATAGTGTTACACAAATCGGCGATTTTGCGTTCACTAATTGCTCAAAGCTTTTGTCCTTGGAGATTCCCGACAGCGTTATAGAAATCGGCGAGGATGCGTTCTATGGGTGCCAATCGCTTGCGTCTGTGGTGATTCCGTCAAGCGTCGAGAAAATCGGCGAAACTGCTTTTGCGGGGTGCGAGTCGCTTTCGTCGGTGGAGTTCGGCGGAACGGTGGCACAATGGAAAGCTGTGGAAAAAGGCGAGGACTGGAACAGAGGCGTTCCTATAAAGCGCGTGAAATGTTCGGACGGAAAAGCGAGGCTGTAGAGATGCTGCATGACCAAGGCAAATAATAAGCAAGAGCCGTGCGGGCTTTTAGCGCAGCAGGAGATTTGTCGATAAAATAAATAAGGAGAGAATTGAATGAAAAAGTATATCATCGTAGGCGAGGAAGAAGACAATGGAGGAGGATGCGGCTGCCTTCTTTTGCTGCTGCTGCTTCCCTTCGCGCCGATAATCTTCGCGATATTCAGGAAGCTCAGCGGGAAGGGCGGCTGCCTTTCGTTTGTCATCGCCATCATTGTCACGCCTTTCTGGTTCGCGGCTGTGGCGGCTCTTTTCAAGCATTTCTTCGATGTCGACCTGCTCGAATTCTACGGTCTGTTTGTCGAATGGATAAAAGAGAACGGCCCGAATTTCGACTGACATGCTGGTTCGATGCCTTTGCGAATATCCCGTCTTGATGCGGTGTGAGGCCGCTCTGCCATTTCCGAACTTGATTCGAAATCCTATTCATCATGACAAAACAGAACAGGTCGCTTCGAAATACGACGTTCAAAAATGCCGCGGGCGCGGTTCTGTCTGACAATGTGACGGAGGATGCATACAATTCGGTATTACAGGAGAATAAACAATGGCAGACATTTTGCAGATTGAAGACGGCGTGCTGAAAGGATGCTCGGACAAGGACGTGACGAGCGTGGCAATTCCCGACGGCGTTAGGGACATCGCTTGGACTGCGTTCAGGAAATGCACGCATCTCCAGTCTTTGACAATACCCAAAAGCGTCAGACATATCAGCAAAAAAGCGTTTATAAAATGCACGTCGCTTTCGAAAATTGTGCTTTCGGACGATTTTGAGAAAGTGCCGTCGGAATGGTTCGTCAGCCTGAACGAGGCGAACTATGAAATCGTCTGCACAAAAGACAGCAGCACATACAAGTCGGTAAGGCGAAGCCCGCATCTCAGGACGCACGTTAAAGAAATCGCGTTGCAGATTGCGAAGGAAAAGAAGGTTTCCGAATTGAAAGAGGCGGGCATGAAAGCCCTGCTCGGCACTTTGCTTGAAAACGTCGGGGATTCTTCGTTTGAGATTTTCCAGAACAAAAAAGGCTCGGATGTCGCTCTCTTCAAAATGGGGAAGAACGCGGGCTTTTTCAAGCTCTGCTCGAACCATTCAAGGTGGCTTCCGAAAATTCAGAAAGTGGCCGAATCCTTTGCGGATTCTTCAAAAAGCGGCGCGGAAATACTTGCCGTGATAGAAGCGCAGAAACTTCCGCTTGCCGAAATTCCACAATGGTGGCGCATGAAAACTGTCCTCAAAGCCGACAGTGAAGGCAGCCTGCGCGTTTTTGCTTTCGGCACATTGTTCAAATGCAAATATGACGGCTTGAAGAATCTTGAGCTTTTCGGCGTCACGGAAATCGGTGCGGGGGCGTTCTTGGGCTGCACGGCGCTTTCGTCGGTTGAGATTCCGTCAAGCGTCACTGAAATCGGTGCGAGGGCGTTCTTAGTCTGCACGGCGCTTTCGTGGGTTGAGATTCCGTCAAGCGTCACGGAAATTGGCGAGAGGGCGTTCTTGGGCTGCACGTCGCTTTCGTCGGTCGAGATTCCGTCAAGCGTCACTGAAATCGGTGCGAGGGCGTTCGATGGCTGCACGTCGCTTTCGTCGGTTGTGATTCCTTCTAGCGTCACGGAAATCGGCGATAAGGCGTTTCGTGATTGCAACATCAACGAGCTTTCGCATCCGTGTCTTACTATAAAGAACGGAGTCGTGGTCAAGGGCAACAAAGTCCTGTATTGTGCAAGCCAGCGCGGCTCTGTCACGATTCCTGATGGCGTCACGGAAATCGGTACGAGGGCGTTCTCTGGCTGCAAGTCGCTTTCGTCGGTTGTGATTCCGCCCGGCGTCACGGAAATCGGCAATTATGCGTTCTGGAACTGCAAGTCGCTTTCGTCGGTTGAGATTCCGCCAAGCGTCACGGAAATCGGCGAGAGTGCGTTCAATGGCTGCAAGTCGCTTACGTCGGTTGTGATACCCGAGGGCGTTACGGAAATCGGCAAGTATGCGTTCGAGGGCTGCGAGTCGCTTACGTCGGTTGATATTCCTTCGAGCGTCACGGAAATCGGCGAGAGTGCGTTCGAGGACTGCAAGTCGCTTACGTCAGTGGCAATTCCGCCAAGCGTCACGATAATTGGCGAGATGGCGTTCTTTGGCTGCTCGTCGCTTGAGTCGATTGAGTTCGGCGGAACTGTATCTCAGTGGAAAGCGGTGGAAAAAGGCGAGAACTGGCACAAGTGGTGCGATGTCGCTTCCGTGAAGTGCTCCGATGGCGAGGCGGAGCTGTAGAGATGCTGGAAGTGTTTCGGTGGTTTGCCCGAAAGGCAAAATCGCTGAAAGTTCTTTTATACTAAGCAAAAAGGAGTGCAGATATGGATTACGCCAAAATCAACAAATCCGTTATGGATGACACGCAAGATGTATGCGGAAAACTGAATTCTTTGAAAAGCGCGATTGCATCTTCGGTTGAGCGCGAATACGTGGTCTACAAAGATGACGAGATAACCGCCAACGCTATGCCGAATGCGGACATGAAGATTGTCGTTTCCGGGGAGCGCACGTTTGCGGCTGCGGAAAAATACAAGGGGAAAAAAATCTGCTGCCTTGACTTTGCGAATTCTCATAGTGTCGGCGGCGCACCGTGGTCGGCAGGCGCGCAGGAAGAATCGATGTGCCGCGTATCGACGTTATATCCGTGCTTGTACGCGAAAAAGCAGGATTTTTATGACCTTCACTGCGAGGAGTACGATGCGGGCGAAATCGACGAGATGGGAACCGACGATGTAATCTACGTTCCTGATGTCGTCGTGTTCAAAACCGACGAATCGATTCCGAAGTTGAAGGACGAAGAGCTGTGGTTCAAGACCGACGTCATCGTTTCTGCCGCGCCCGAATTGGACTGGGGGTACGATGACGTCGCCTACAAAAAAATTATGGAATCGCGCATAAAAAGAATCCTCGACGTTGCCTCGAACGAAAATGTCCAGGTTCTGATTCTTGGCGCATTCGGTTGTGGCGCCTTCAACAACCCGCCCGAAATCGTTTCGGAGATATTCTCGGGGCTTGTAAGAAAATACGGTTTTGAGACGGTGGAATTTGCGGTGTTCTGCAACGGCGACACGACGAATTTCGACGTTTTCAAAAAGCGTTTTGCCGGATGAAAAAACTGGCGGGCATCCTGCGCCGGTTTTTCCGATTTGCCCGCCATGAGGAAAGATTCCGCGGACGAATTTTTGCTGCGCAATACTCAATGCACGAAAAACAGCCTATACTGTTCGCAAGCAGGCATGTTCTGAAAGCGATAGTTCCGAACGGTGGCGCTGCATTACGGAGGTGAAAAATGATTTTGACGTTGCGGCAATATTACATAGCGCAGATGCTGAATGGCACGAACGCGGCTTTTCCGGCGAAGGAGACAGGAGAGGAGATGTTTTCGAACTACTGGGGAGATTCGACGGGCGCGCGGATTTTTTTCACCGTCGAAAAAATACTCGAACTGACGGGCGACGACGGCGACGAGCCTGTCTGCTTCGACGAGTGAATCGGGAAAAATTATATGGATAACATAGGCACCGGTATTTTTCTTTTTCTCGGGCTGACGGCTCTTTTCGGTCTGGCGGCTGTCGTTTCCGGAATAATCGCCATTTTTGCGTCGGGAACTGCGAAAATGGTAGCGGCAATCGTTTCCGGAGTGACATTCGGCATTTTTTGCATTCCCGTCGTCTATGTCGCGGGAGCATCCCGGCCCCCCAATATGGAAAAAGAGCGCATAAAAGTGTGGGGCGAGCTTGTCTGCGCGGCTCTCGACAACGATGTCGAGGAAGTCGGGAGACTTCTCAAAAAAAAGAAAAACCCGAACAAAATAAAGGAGCGCTATTCCCCGCTGACCGCAGCCTGCTCGCATGACGCCGATGATGACGGGAAAAACGAGAATGCCGACAAAATCCTTCTGCTGCTTCTCGATGCGGGCGCCGACCCAAATCTCGGCGTCCCGGACTTTTTCTGGCAGAGAGGTTTTTCGTATCCGATTGAGTACGCGATTGCCGGCGAGCGCATTGAGGCGCTCCGCATTCTGATGGAGCGCGGAGCCGAAATAGACGGGTATGATGTTTTCGTGAAGAAGAAAAAGCGGAATTTCATTTTCAAGCCGCTGCAGTCTGCCGTCGGGGCTGGAAAATACAGGAGCGCGGATTTTCTTCTCGATTCCGGCGCGAAAACGGACGGATTCTGCTACGACTATAAGACGTGCGAAAAAACGCGGAAGACGCTCGTCATGTTGCTGCTCGACAACAGTTACGACGAAAAGGGCGGCGCCATGAAGGTTTCCGTTTTCGGCAAGCTCCTGAGCCTCGGAACCGACGTGAACGCGCGCGACGAGCGGGGGCGGACTGCGATGCACTATTGCGCGGATTCCTACAATTGGGAACGTTGGGATGAGCGCGCCCCTTTTGCCGAGAAGCTTCTTTCCTTGGGCGCCGACATAAATGCCCGGACAGACAAGGGAAAAACGCCCCTCATGCTCGGCGGCCTCGAATACGGCTCGCTCGACGAAATTCTTTCGGTTTCCTCGTTCCTCGTCTCCCACGGTGCGGACAATTCCCTGCGCGATAGCGACGGAAAACGCGCTCTTGATATTTTTTTGGACAAGCACGAGAAAAAAGATTCATTGGAGAAGGAGGAGATGCGGAAATACGACGAAATCGTTTCCGTTCTGACGCCGAAGGAATCGGGCGCGGTTTCTCTTCCTGAAAAAAATCCTTCGAAAAATCTGGAGATAATCGGCGCAGTTTCGGAAATCGTTTCCCAGAAAACGGAGCTGCCAAAAACCGACGGGCACGTGATGCTTGCGGACATGTGCGACGGATGGTGAGCATGCGCGGGAAGGTTGCAAAAATCCTTACAGCCGCGAACGGAATGCTTTCGGCATTTTTTCTCATGGTGGCGTCTGCCTGTTTTTTCTTTCCGGTATTTGACGGCGGAAACGTATTCGTCCTCGTGCTTGCCTCGTTTATTCTTGCTCTGCCGGCGATTGCTCTTGATGTTGCCGGCGCAATCATCGCAACGGGGAAGGGGAGGTTGCTCAACCTCGCATTTCTTGTCGCGGACGTTCTTTTCGAGAAGGTGTTTTATTTTTGCGTCGAGGTCGCCCTCCGCTGATTTTTCGGCTCCGTTTGTTATTTGTAGCAAAAAAAGAAAAAAAAGTTGTATCTTTATCAACATGGAATTCTTGAAATGCTATCAGCTCGACATAATGCTTTTCCTGACGGGAATCTGCGCGATTCTTTCGTTTCTCGTCGCGATTTCAACAAGCATCCCGAAAAGCCGGAAAAAGCCGATTCTCGTAGTCGAATTTGCGACGATGGTTCTCCTCATCGCCGACCGCTTTGCGTACCTGTACCGCGGCGATGTCAGCATGACCGGCTGGTGGGCGGTGCGGCTGTCGAATTTTTTCGTGTTCCTGATGAGCTTGTCGATTATTTACGGGTTCAACATGTACCTCATCGATTTGTACACGCACGAGGCGCGCCTTGCAAGCGTTCCGCGTCGCCTCCGAATCTGCAAATGGATTTTGCGAGCGGGGCAGCTTCTCGTAGTGTTCTCCCAGTTTACTGATTTGTATTATACGTTTGACGCTCAGAACAGATACCACCGCGCGCCGCTGATGCCGGTGAGCTATGTGTTCAGCATCCTTCCGCTGATTCTTCAGACGACGCTCATCATCTTCCATTCGAAGAAGCTTCAGCTCAAAACCGTCGTTCCGCTCGTCCTTTTTACTGTCCTGCCGATTTTCGCCTCCTGCATACAGTTTTTCGCGTACGGGATTTCGCTGACGAACATCTCGGTCGTCGGCTCGGCGATAATTCTCTACGTTTTCGCGCTACAGAACCTCAACGAGTCCGTTCGCCGCGCGCACCGTTTCGAAATCCAGCTCCTCGAGATGTACAAAAGCGAGCTTGAGAAGACCGTCGAGGAGCGCACGCAGGAGCTGAAAATCGCGAACGAGAAGGCGGAGAACCTTATCCTGAACATCCTCCCGAAGGAAATTGCCGACGAGCTTGCCGAACATCCCGACAAGACCATCGCGAACGAATATCCGAACGCGACGGTGCTTTTCACTGACGTCGTCGGGTTCACGAAGATGAGCAGCACGATGTCCGCGCGGGAGACCGTCAGCATGCTCAACCAGATGATTTCGATTCTCGACGACAGGGCGAGGGAAGCCGGAATCGAAAAGATTAAGACTATCGGGGATTCGTATATGGCGGCTTCCGGATTGACGGCGGAGCGCGACAATGACGGTGCTGACAGGATGCTCATGTTCGCCAAGAATATCCTTTCCGACATCGCCGATTACAACAAGACGGCCGAGCAGAAATTGAAAATACGGATCGGAATCAATACGGGGAGCCTTGTCGGCGGCGTCATCGGAAAGACGAAATTCATCTATGACGTGTGGGGCGACACGGTCAACGTCGCCAGCCGCATGGAAAGCACCGCCGAGCCCATGAAAATCCACGTCACCGAGCGGACGCTTTCGCAATGCCATTCAGATTGCTCGGCATTCGAAAAAGTGGAGATGGAAATCAAGGGCAAGGGGAAGATGAGCACCTATTACTTGTGATTGCCTCCCTCAAGGTCAGGAGGCGGGGGAGGCCTTGTCTTCTGAAATTGCGTTTTTCATTGATTCGATGTAATCGTTCCATTCTTTTGTCGAGATTTCCATTTTTGCCTCCAAATGCAGCAGTGTCGGGAATTTGTTTTACTTGCTTAAGCATATAGGGCGAGAATCGCGAATCGGCAATTTTTTTATTCAATAATTCATTCGTCCAGCCTTTTTTCACGTCCGCGTTCTCATCGTTTGCAGATGCTCAACAAGATGCCGCTGCGCCCGCGAGTCGCTTGTGTCGTAGAGCCAATTATGATTGAAGCATGCGATTGTTCCCTGATTTCCGCTTGAACCGATGACAAGGCTGTAAAAGTCCGTATTTTTCTTCTTCTCTTCCTCGATTGATTTCACAAGCTCATCAGGAAGAGTCCCCATCACGAAGTCCGAAATCATCAGAACGTCTGCATTCTTGTAGCCGTCTTTCTGGAGCATCTGCACAGCATGCTTTAACGCAGGGCTTGCATCTGTTCCGCCGTTGAAGCTCATGCGGAGAAACTGCACAATTCTTGTAAGCGCGTCGCCCGATTTGAAGTCCGACATATCAAGCGTTTCAATTCCAGTCGAAAAAGAAATCAGATAGCACTTTCGCTCTTCTTCCATTGCGATTTTTGAAAGCGCAAATGTCACAGTCTTTGCGATGTTCTCTGGTGTTCCGCTCATTGAACCTGATGTGTCCACGCAGATGATGACAGGACCTTTCTGGTCTTTTTTTGCCACGTCAACTTCTTCGCTCTCATGCTCTTCCTTGTTTTCCGCTTTGTCGTTTTGATAGTCAAACGAAAGCAGCTGTTTTTGCGCGAATTTGAGCTGAAACAATTTCTTTGCAGCAGTATTTTTGAGCAAAGCAAGTTCACTTGGCAACACGGCAGAAATGTCATTTGAATAGCGCAATCCGTTTATCTCTCCACGGTAGGCAGGTTTTGGATGCCACTCGGTTTTGATGACGATTTTGTCGCGCATTTCCTTTTCGAAAATTTCCTGCGTGCGACTCTGCTTTCCAATCATCTTGGCAAGTTCCTGCAAGGACTCGTCCTGCTCCAAAAGTTTTGCGAACTGCTCCAAGATTTCAAATCCGCTCGTCTCGAATGGGCGGTTTGACAAATCCCAGAGCCGTCCCAAGTCCTTGATAAAAGGTGAAAGAAGTTTTTCAAGGCGCATGAACTTTTCGATTTTCTTGTAAAGCTCTTCGAGGAACTGCTTCCTGAGTGCGTCGATTCGCTCCATTTCCCACTTGTTTTTGCGGTCGATGAGATTTTTCTCCATGTCGGAAAGAAAATTGCGACACAAGACATCAAGTTTTTCCGCAGATTTCCATGCGATTGTTTCTTTTCCGTCTTTATCCGTTTTGATTTTTTTCTGCTCGGAAAAAGATTTGCGATAAAAATCAAAGTCCAGAGTGCTTGGAGCAATGCTTCCTCGTTTTGAATCGCTCACGGAAGGAAGCCGCTTGTAATGATACTGAATCTTTGAGTTTTCAGCAGACAAATCAAGTGCGATTTCTTGTGCGCTGAGTTTTTTCTGCTGGGTAAGGAAAATCGCTTCATCGAAGAATGGATTTTCCTTTTCAATCGTCGCTTGAGTTTTTTGGAGCCATTCCAGAATGTCAGTCTGAATATTCTCGCTAACGCCCTCATGCAAAAGCGCGTAAGGATGCGTGTTTCCATGGCGAAGAATTTCAGAAAGCGTGTCTTCCGCGATTTTTGCATAATTGTTTTTGGGAAATTCGATTTTCACATATTTCGGCTCGACAGGCGAAATCATGTCTTCCATGGCGTCAACAAGCTGCTTGCGGTCATTTTCAGAACCGAAGACGGGAGAAGCGAAATTCTCAAACTTGCGCTTTTTCTTGGACTGCTGGCGATAACGTTTGATGTTCGCCTGTAAGTCGCCTGTGATTTTTTCTATGTTTGAGAACACTTTGCTGCACAAATCAGAAAATTCCTCGTCAGAAAAATCTTCTGTTTGGTGGGCTGTTTTGTTCCGCGCTAATCTAAGCGGTTCCCACCAAGACGGTTTTGACAAAAATTTCACGTTTTTCAAGCACTCGCGAAATTGCTGAATTTTCATCTGAATCCACGCGCGAGATTCTTCTTTCACGGTTGCGAAATCAGATATCTTTGTCGGATATTTGCCGATTATCTCATTCACCCGCTCCAGTGCCTTTCGGCTGTATTTTCGCGAATTACGGTCTTTTTTATTCATTCCGATTCCTGTTTTCCTAGCAATTTTTCAATTTCGTCCATGTTCGAAAACACGAACGAAACCATTTTTTGAAGTTCCCCGTCCCCCACATCTTCCGTCGCGTGAACAAGGCGGTTACGGATTTTTTGCAGCTGCAAGGCAACCTGCGCCGTTTCAGCTACCTCCGCTACCGACTGAATTTTCATCACAATCCATGCCTTCTGTTCGTCAGAAAGCGAGCAGACATCAGGCGCGGCGGGGAACTTTTGTCGCAATGCGGAAAGGGCATTGTGCGATTTGTTTTCGTTCAATGTCTATTCCTTTTTCCATTCGCGAACAAGGCAGACGGCATAATTATGGTCTTTTGTCGTGTGGTCTTGGTGTCCGCGCTTGTCAAAGAGCTGATAGAATGCGGCAGTATCTCCATTTGAGCTTGAAGACCAGTATTCTTTTGCCATCAGAGTTGCGAGCTTATTGCCAACAGCTTCCAAAGATTTGTTGATGACTTCTCTGTTCGCCCAGATTTTTGAAAGCAAGTCCTTGTCGGGTACTGCCCAGCAAGAAGCATATTTTGAAGGAAGTCCATTTTCGCTTCCGTAATCAGAGGCGATTTTTGCGGTGTTGTCCCAAGTGTCCTCGTACTGCTCAAGTCCCAGAGCATACGCTTTTTCGCCGGCAAGGCAGACAACTGCTATCACTTTTCCTTTGTCCTCGTCAGACAAAGAAGCGATTTCGTCCGCAGTATAGATTGTGCCGTTTTTGAGAATCATATCGCCGACAGAAAGAGAGGCTGAAAGATTCGCCTTGTAATAGCGGCTCTGCTGTTTATCAAGCGCAACTTCGGCATCTTCAAGTTTATGAATCGCTTCATCGATTTTTGCGGTGATGCAGGTGTTGTATTCCTGATTGGCAAAGAGATTTGCCTTGAATGGAACTTCATCCTTTTCCTTCTGAGCCTTGAGCGAAGCAATTTCGGCATTGATTCTGTCAACAATGGGTGTGTAACGCTCCTGTTTGAACTTTTTCTGAAGTGTTTCGTATGCGATGTCAGAGAATTTCTTAGGTTCAAGATGTGTTTTTGGAGAATTCTTTTTGACGGTATATGTATACCGACATGTAATTTCATCTTCATCTCTTGAAAAATCGTAATTGCCCCACTGTAAGGCTTTTGATGCATTGTATACATTACGATAGTCTCTTCTATTGTAGTATCCTGAATTATAGTTATTGTATTCGGTTCCTACATACCATGTTGTATTGTCATCATTATTAACACATTCATAACATTTTTCCCCATTTACGACAGTAATTTTATCGGTCGCAGGCTCCTCAACTTCCATAAACCAGGCTTCATCAATAGCCACCTTAAAGTCAACAATCTGTTCTCTGATTTCGTCAATCGCGCTGTCGCAGTCCACGCCGTTCTGCTTGATGCACTTCTCAACAATCTCGCGAGCCGCCTTCTGTTGCTTTTCCGTGCTCCAGATGCAGTATTCGATAAGCTGGCAGTCCATCAAATCGACTTCGCTGCGGTCGTTCAGGAACGCCGACGTTTTGAGAATGTGCGCGATTTTCTTCCAGCGGCGGTCGCCAACTTCAAAAAGCTCGCCGTTTTTTTTGTCCTCGTCGCCCATGTTGTTGTTTCGATGAACAAGTTCCTTGCGGATTGCGGAAATGACAGCTTTTGCCTCATCGGAAAGGGAAACAGCGTCAATTTTTTCTTTCCACTCTTTCAACTCTTCGCTCGTAATCTGGAGATTCTTCACTTCGTCGGGAAGCTCAAACTCTGAACTTGAAGAGCCGTCAATCATCTCAAAGAAGCTGTCCTCATTTTGAATATACCCTACGCACAGACGCAGGACAAAACGGTCGTACAATGCTTCAAGTCCCTTGTCCTTTGCAGGAAGCTCGTTCGATGCGGCGAAAAGGGCTTTGAGCGGAACGTCCATTACTTTGCTTCCGTTGTGGAATTTTCGCTCGTTGATAATCGTCAAAAGCGTGTTCAAAATTGCCGGGCTTGCCTTCCAAATTTCGTCCAAAAATGCGATGTCCGCCTCGGGAAGCATATTCTCTGTAAGACGGCGATATTCTTCTTTTCCCTTGCATTCTTCAAGCTCACCGTTCAAAGCCTTGAGCGAAATGTTGCCGAATACATCTTCTGGCGTTGAAAACTGGTTCAAGAGCGTTTCAAAATACTTTACTCCGTTCTCTCCGTCCACCTTAAACGCCAAAGCCATTCTGCGGGCAAGCATACTTTTTCCACAGCCCGGCGCGCCGAGCAAAAATGAGCTTTCTCCTGCAATCGCCGTAAGAAGCAACAAGCGGACAATCTCTTCTTTTTCAATCAAGCCCTCTGAAAGAGCGTCGCGAATTTTTTGGATTCTGTCGTGAAGTTTTTCCGTTTTTGTTTCGTTTTCTGCCATTGTCTTTTCCTCCATTGTGGCATTTGTCTGTTTCATTTTTGCAACCTTGTGAGTTTTTCCTTGTGGACTGAACACATCAAAAAGATTTGTGTGCAAAAGAATTTCTTCATACGAAGGCAAATTGAACAACTTGAAAATTTCGTTTCGCTCATCCTGCTTGAATGAAGCTTTTTGAATGATGGATGAAATAGAAATCTCGTCTAGGTTCTTTTCTTCGCAACGTGCTTTGTATGCCAAAACAAGTTTCTGCACAACTTCCTCTTTTGTGTATGTCATTTCAAGACTCCTTGCTCTATGTATTAGGAATATTTTATTTTCAAGTTGACGCTTTTTCTATTTCTTTTTCGCGCTTTCAAGTTTTGTCAGCTCAAGCGTAAGGTAAATCAGGTAAACCTGGATTTTCGCTTTGTTCCGGAGAATGAAATCCTCGGCGATGTTCTCCGAGCAGTACAGGAAGCCCAGAAAATGTTTGAGATAGCGAATTTCGGTGTCGGTGAGATTGCTGAAAACGTTCGTCTTCTTTATCTCGCTGTACGGAATCGCGATTTCCCCGTTGTTGAAGACGCGCTTGTACAGTTCCGCCGGGGTGCGGTGGGGCAGTCCGAGCGGGCGCGTCGTTTTCTCGAAAAAGTAATCCAGTATCGCGATAAGCTGCTTCGAAATTTCCTTGTCGGGGCCTTTCTCAAGGTATTTCCGCGCGTCGAAAAATGCCTGAAGAAAAAGCTCCTCCCACATGTATTTGTCGCGCTCCTTGTAATCCTTCGTGAAAAGCGTGAAGACGGCAAAATTCTCCCCCACGTGCGTGATTTTGTTCCGCTCCGGATACAGGAATTTTGAGTCGAGCGATTTTTTTATCATGGTGCGCTCCTTTCTTCGTGCGAAAATCCTTCCTTTCTTCCTTTCGATTGACTCCCATTCCATTTCCGATTCGGAAAAACAGCGGCATTTTATCGTCCTTGTGACAGATTTCGCCTTTTCCTCGTCGTTGATGAAAAAAGTCTGCGAGAATGCGCTGTCGGAAAAACCGAAATCGATGGATTTGAGCGTCTTGAGGTTTTCCTTCACGCGCCTGATTTCCGATGACGCGTCGGACGGGGTGAAATTGTCCTTCCGCGTGTTCGGCCAAATCGGGAGGATTGCGCGCTGCTGTTCCCTTACGAAATTCAGCTCGTTTATGATTCCCTCTTTCAAAGCCTGCTCGGGACGCGTAAAGTTGTACAGAAGCCGCAGGACGCTTTCGTTCCGCCCGAAATGCTTCCCGCTGAAATTCCTGAAATCGGGAATCTCTATCGGAACTTTGCCGTTGAAATCGAGTTTTTGCGCGAGCGCGTTCATGACCGCCGACAGGTTTTCCGCCGACCAGTATTCCGCGCCCGCCGTGCAGAAATCGCCGGTTCTGCCAAGTCCGAGCTTTTCCGCGCTGTCAAAAAGAAGGAACGCGAACAGCTTCTGGAGAAGGCTCAAATCGTCGTCGTATTTCTCGTCCTTGTTTTTTTCGATGTTCCTGACGCTGAACGCCGAGGAGATGAAGCCGCGCGCGAAATTTTCCACGGCAGAATCCGCGTCCTTCGATTTGAAGATTTCCGTCGAGTAATCGTATATGTTCTGCTCCACAACCGATTTTTTTGCCGGAAAAATAGATTTGAAATCGTCGAACGTCAGGAACTGGATGCATTTATATAGAAGGAAAACGACGGACGGATTTTTGTCGAAATCAGCCTTGTGCGTTTCCTTCGCATACAGGAAAAAGCGCTTGATTGCCCCGCTCACGTCCGCGCCCGAAAAGCCGTTTTTGTCGAGAAAAGCCGAAATACGCTCGCGGCTGTCGGCGGCTGAGGAGAGGAGCGCGAGAAATTCCCCGAAAAAACCGGTTCCTTTTTCTTCAAAACAGCCGAAGCCGCCAAAAACAAAGTCGTTTGCCATTGTTCCTCCAAAAATCCTCCTGGTATTTTCTATCCGCAATTTTCCGTCGGATTGACAGTTTTTCTGCATGTATTCTTTCAGAAAATTTGATTTTCATATATCTTATCGTTTGCATATTAATTTTGGAGTCGTTCAATGAAAACGCTTTTTATTGGTGCGCTGATGGCGTTCGCCGCCTCGGCTCTTTTTGCGGATGGAAATTCTCCTGTCGGAAAATGGGCGAAGGACAAAATCGGAAGCAGCGATTATTTCCTTGAAATCGACGATACTGTTTTCAAATACAGCGAAAAGAAGGGCGGAAACTACATCGCCTGGAGCTATCGCGTCGACGACGGGCGCATCGTGCTCGAAAATCTGACGGAACATACGACAAGCTCGCTCAATCATGAGCTTTATGAGCCGATTGTCGAGAGAAACGAGAATTCGTTCGCTTTTTCCCGTTCCGGCGACAAGATGACGATTTTCTTCAACAACAAAGGCGTTAAATTCATCAAGGCGGAGGCGAAGCAGAAAAAGATTGACGCGGCGAAAGGTGCGGGTGCGCTGTTCGGTATCGCTGCCGGCGCGATGATTCTGAAGGAGGCGACCGACACCGTTGCCACGGAAGAAGAGGCTCGGAATTTGGCGGACAAGATTTACGATGCCGCATGGTAAAAAGGATTCAAAAATGAAAAGAAAGATATCTGTTTTTTTTGCGTTCCTGTCGTTTGCCGCCTTTCTGTGGGCGCAGAACCCGACAAAAGGCTTCCCGTACTATTATTACGACACTTCCGAGAGAAATTTTTCCGACTACAGCCCGTATCTGAGCGGAAAAAGCACGCTCATCGAGGAAAACGACGAGCACACAATCAGGATGTACAAAAACGGAAGCAGCTATTATATCTGGTGCCAATACAAACGGGGAAAAGCCGCCTCCAAAAGCGACATAAAGCACACCCTGAAAGTAAACAGCGATGTCGCCGCGAATTTGGACAGCCGCCTGGACAGAAAACAGGGGTGCGACATGAGCGTCTGCATGATTTTCACGGATTCGGAAAGCGAGCTGATTTGCTCCGCAAAATACAGCGGGATGTAGCGGAAATGCGCGGGACAGCTCAAGAATGTGTCCCGCGCATTTCGTTCCCGTTCCCGCCGTCAGTCCTTCATTTTTTCCAGAAAGCCCCGCATCGTCCGGCTTGCGTCCGTCTTGTCCTTGCCGAACATCGCCGCGGTTTCCTCCTGCGTGGGGATGTCCTTTCCTGAGGCGACGTTTTCCAGCAGCTCGGCGGATTTCCCGTATTTTGAGAAGTTGAATTCCGAAAGAAATGCCGGAAACTGCCCGAAATCGATTTTCGCGTTATCCAGCTCAAAAAGAATCTGCCGCATAATCAGCGCGGAAAGGTACGGCTTCACGCGCTCCTGCTTTTTTTGAAAAATCAAGTCGATTCTAAAAAGCTTGTGTTTGAGCTTGGCCTGCATGTCTCCGTCAAGAAGTGCTTTCTCCGCCGGATAGCGGTTTCGGCTTTTGGGGGAGAGGAGAGCCGTGTCGAACATCGAGGCAAACTCGCCGTCGTCTCCGATGACGAATTCGTCTTCCGTCCTGCAGGTGAAGCAGCAGTCAAGCGCGCGCCTGATTTTCTCTTTTGGCAGTCCGAAAATTCGGGCGATTTTTTCCTGCGCCGCATCGGAACGTATTTCAAGCGCGTTTTCCTCGGCATAGCGGATAGCGTTTTTTGCGAGCCGGCTTTTCTTTTCGGGGGCTTTCATCGCGCTCGATTCGGATTCGGCGTTTCTCTCGTTCGCGCGCTCGATTTGTGTCTTGAGCGACGCGGAAAGATATTTGATGAAATCGTCCGGCTGCCCGCTGAAATTTTTGAGGCACGCTGCGGCGCATTTCATGATTTCCTCTCCCGCGCACTCGATTTTCGTCTTTCCGAAAACGCCTTCCGCCCACCGCCATGAAAAATCGGCGAGCTTCGTTTTCAGGATGGTGAAATCCTCCGATTCCGTGCGCGTTTCCTCCGGCATCGAAAGCAGTTCCTCCGCGATTTTCTTGATTTTCGATTCGAGTTTGTCTTTTTCCATTTGAAGCCGCTCCTGAATTTACAAGGCGAAGAATTCATCAAGGGCGTTCAATGCCGTCTTTCCGTCGGGAGCCTCCATCGAGCCCATAAGATTGTTGAGATAGTAAAGCGACGTCACGTCGTAAAGCTCGGGATTTTCCGGGGAGAACGTGCCGTCATCGTGCTTCACGAAATCGACTTTGCCGTAGACGATTTTCCGGATGTCCGCGTCGAAGAATTTCTCGGCAAAGTTCAGGACGCACATCATCACCATCGGAAGCGGCTTTGGCCCGAACGTGATGTCAACGAAAATCTCGGCGCCTTCCTCGATTTTTGAGAGCATCGCGCGGAGGCGCTTCTCGTGGTTCTTTTTCGTCTCAACGAAATCCGACTCGACCGGCTCGTATTCGATGTTCGCGCCGATGCTCGCGTTGATTCCGTCAAGCTCCGCCCTGAAAAAATCCGCGTTCGCGTCCGTCTTTCCCTTCGCGGAAATGGTTTTGAGAAGGACGACTTTCACGTTGTCGCCTTTTTTGAGTTTTTCCGAAAGAACCGCGTTTATCGGGAAAACGACCTTTCCCTCGTATGCACATCCCGCGTTTCCCGTTTTGAAATAGCAGACCTTGTCGCGCTCCGTCATTTCCTTCATCGGAATGTCCGCGAACACAATTTTTTTCATATCGATATTCCTCCATAAAATAGACCTGTTCGATAACTTTGCTGCCGCTCAGGTCGAAGAGTCAAAAATGTGAAGACAGCATGTTTTTGAGCATTGCATTTTAAGATAACCTGTTCTGAAAAAACAGGTGATTTATCTTTTTTCATGCTGAACAGCTTTTGCAGGAAAACGTGATTCCGTATCCCTGTATTTTGCGTGCACAGATTCCGAATCAAGTTCGGAATAACACAAAAAGCCAGGCATTCATAAGCAGCTGATGATTTTTCTCGCCATGTTCAGCCCGCCGCGCTTGTCTCCGCCCGTCGAGCTTATCGGAACGAGATGGCGCGTCTCCCCGTCTGAGACAGACAGGACGACGTGGTTCCTCTGCCGCACGACGAAAATGCCGAGCCTCCGCAATTCCTGCGTGATTTTCGGCGTCATTCGCTTGTACCCCGTGAAAATCCGCTTCACCTCTTCTTTCTCCTCTTTTTTGTCCATTGAAAAACCTCCTGCAAGTCGATAAGCGGCAGTTCCGCTTTCGGTTGACGCTTTTTAGAGCGCGCTGATATTTTTTCGGCGAAATCGCGGAGCGGAACACGAAAAATAGGCACGGAAAGCATATGTTTTAGAATCATCCGAACGTCCCGCCTGAATTTTTGGCGGATGCATCCCTTTTTGCTTGCTGGGCGGATTTGGGAAAACGCCAGAATGACGTTTATAAAACGTGCCCAAAACAGTAAGATGCCGGCATGGCGTTTTCCAAAAACGTCATTACGATTTTGGAGGATGGCACGATACGTATGCGGAAATAAAAACCGTTCATTGCGCGAATACGAGACGAACGGTTTTTGTATGGAAGGGCTTCGGCTGCATCTGCGAGATTAACGAGGACGCCCCTGCGTTGTGGGGGCTTTTCTGGGACATCGCCGACGCGACGCGCGGAATTCCGCATCCCGAGGAGATAATCAGGGAATTGGACGCGGTTTTCAGGAATGCGGGGAAAGAAAGATGATGTTGCCGGCACGCTGCCCGGCTTTTCGCGAGAGGGCGGCAATGTGATACGCTGAAATCATCAGCGAAAATCAGGCACGATTTACGGAAGGGAAAACTTTGATTATGGGAAATACTTCAGAACTTGAAGCGCAATTTATTGGAAAACAAAAAAAATTGGAGGTGAAAATGAGAAAATCGATTGGCGCGGCCGCGCTTGTTTTTGCGGGCGCGGTTTTTGGGGGATGGGGAGCCGGGTACACGTCGTTTTTTGACAAGGCGGACGGAATCGAGGTCCGATACATGAAAAATCCCGAGGACGGCGAGCGGAAAATTGGAATCGAGGTGCGCAGGAACGGGACGGAAATCCAGAAAATCGACTACGAATACGCGGAGGGATTTTTCGATGGTTCCGTTTTCCCGTTTGAGCGGCACATCGAATTCGAGGACTTGAATTTCGACGGGTTCAAGGACATCCGGATTTATCTCGGGCGGTACGGGAACCAGGGCGTGAGCTACTGGTCGTTCTTCCTTTGGAACGGGCTGGAATCGGCGTTTGAATATGTCGGCTGCGAATATATCCCGAACCCGGCTCCGAACGCCGAGAAAAAATGCCTCACGTCATACGAGCGCGACAATGCCGCCCACCATATCTATTCCATCTACGAATTCATCGGCGGCGAATTCGTCCTCACGCACCAGTTCCACGAGGCGCCGCTTTCCGAATTGTACGATGTTTACGGAATCGAGCTTCCCGACGGCGCCGACCGCGGTGAATATATTGTCAAGCATTTTGGTTTTCCGCCCGAAAAAGCCGACGAGATTTTCTATGCCGAAATCCATTATTCGCCAGACGGCACGGTCTCGTCCGCGGAAAAACCGTCGCTTTCGCCAAGCAGGCTTTTCTGCGACGCGTTCAGGGTGAAAGCGGAAAACGCGGGGAGCCGGTGAGCCGAAAACGGAATTTTTCCCTATGACGCTTTTCAGGGGAAGCGCGTATGCAATGAACTTGTTCTGAAATCGATTTTTGTCGCAGCCCAGGGAAAATGTGATGAAAACAAAAATGAAAAGATTCTTCTATATATTAGCGCTGATTCTTGTGCCTGCTTTTGCATTCGTTTCCTGCGCGACAATGCCGAAAGAGTCGCCAATTCTGGAACTAGACAATATCGCGCTTGACGGCGAACAATGGATAAAAGTTCAGAACATCGACAAGAACACAGGGAAGCCAATTGCGAACGCTGAATGTGCCGTTTATCTGCTCAAAGAGGACGGCATCGGCAGAATCGTCACAAAGACCGACAAGCACGGCTGGGTTTATATACAGAATGTGCCTGACGGAAAATATTATATCATGTTCAGCGGTGAATGAAGGGGTGAATTATGAAAAAGCTGTTTCTGTTCATTTTCGGCGTGTGGACATTTTTAGGAACGCTGATAACGCCAATGACATTGTTCTTTTTGTTTCTCTGTCTGACGGGTTTGGTGTATCAGTATGACGGCACTATGGATGAGGGAACGGCTTTTTTTGTGGGGGCTTTGCTTCTGTTTTTTTGGCTTGTATTCGTTCTGTTTCCCTCGCTTGCATTTTTCAAGCGGATAAGGCAAAGCCAAAAAGGACTGAGAATGATTTGTTTTTGTGCCTTATCAGTGGCGTTTGTTTCTGGGATAATTTTAGTGTTGTATGATTCAATCCGCACTTTTTCGGCATAACTTTGCTAAAATCGGGAGGAAATCACTATGAAAAAGATATTTCTGATTTTAGCGGCGGCGGTCGTGCTGTCGTCATGCGCGTCTTGTAACGCCAAGCCGTATGAAAAAAAAATAACGCCAGAATATGAAAATGGGGTATTGGTTTTTGAAAAAGCTCGGCACGGTATGATAAAAACGCTCGGAACTAATTTCTGTACTAGAAAATCGCTTTCGATATACATAGAAGTTTTCGATGAAAAAGTTGCAAATGGCAAAACCTCGTACCGAATTTTCAGCACAGCGGAAAATGAAATATATCTAACAAATTCGAGGAATTTATTTTTCAACGAACTGCTTCGTATCTCGACCGAAACAAACGAGAGCTGTGTTTATGTCCTGCATCATTGCAGTTCGGCAAGCACATTCAATGTGTTGCCCAAAGAAATAGAGGCAAGCGGATTGTTTTCTGAATGTGAATATCGCAAAATGCCGCCCGAAACCGACGGCGGGGAATGGGATTACTCGTATACGGCAAAAGAAATGGCAAGCGGAAACCGTATTGAATTCATAAAAGATTTATATTGCACTTGTGGCTCGGATTCGTGGAAAGCATTTGAAGATGACCGAAAGATAAGGAACAGGCTAAAACTGATTTTTGATGAATTTTATTATTAGGCGCGCGGACAAGTAAGCACGCAAGGAGTGAACTATGAAAAAACTATTTCTGATTTTGGCGGCGGCGGTCGCGCTTTGTTCCACGGCACCCTCTGAAACTTTTGAAGTTTCAAGGAACGGAGTGGAAGTTTCATCGACGCGCGACGGAAAGACATGGGCGGCAGATTCAAGCATCGACAGGAAAGACCCGACTTCTGTCCTCGTTTCGTTTTTCGTCAGCTATTTTTCCAAGGACGACGGATGGCATGATTTAATCACCCATTCTAGTTTTCCAGGCTCTTCGTTTGATGAGGGAATAGTCACTATGCATGAAGCATGGAAAGGGTTCTATGGGAAAGTTGATTCGGTCCGCATAACAATCAATCCAGCCGCTTTCAAGTCCAACGGCAGGGGAAGCGCGTTCTACACGGTGAAAATTTCCGCTTCTTACCAGGGGGAATCCGCCGAGGGTGAAGACCAAGTTACAATGGAACAGGACGAAAACGGCAACTGGTTCGTCGCTGAACTGCCGATGTAGGTACCGCGGTTGCTTTTGGAGGTTTTTATGGATTTTGAAATTCCTTTGTGGCTTATAATCACTTTTGGTGTTTGTGCAGTGGCGTGGCCGTTGATTCTTATGGCGGGCGGAACGGCAATCGTCTCGCTCATTGTGGCGGCTGCGGCAAAAAGTGCGCTCGCTCTCAAAGTGGCGGGAATTGCGGCTGCGGTATTCTTTTCGCCACTCGCCATCGGAATCTTGGGTGCGCCCATACTAAAGATACTTGATAGCGCAGGAGATTCGTTTTCTAATTCGGGCTTCAGTGAATGGAAGGAAAACACGCCTCTTATCCGTGCGGTGAAAAAGCAGAACGAGAAAAAAATCGCAAAACTGCTCAAAAAAGGCGCGGACGTGAACGCTTTTTCTGAATATGAAAGGCGCACCCCTTTGAGCGAATCCTGCAAGGCTTACGCCGACGAAGAAAAGGCGGACAGAATCACGGCTCTTCTTTTGGATTCAGGTGCGGACCCCAACAAGGAAATAGAGTTTAAAAGGGATGCGATGAAGAACGCGGTTGCATACAAAAGGCACGGCGCAATCAATCTTCTTTGCTCCCACGGCTACAATTTTTTGGCGGAAGACGGAAAAGGAAACGGCATTGTGGAGTTTGCTGTCGGGACGAAGTGCTATGAGGAGGCCTGCATTCTTCTTGAACTTGGTGCAGTCCCCCTTGAACGCTACGATTTTGGCTTTTGCCGCGAGGACTACACGCCTTTTATGTTCCTCTTGGAGGAGTCGATTTTTTTCATTTATGATTCGTACGAAACGGAGGAAGAGAAGGAAAAACGGCTGCTCGTTGAGAAAAAGAAAGCCAGCGACCTCTGCCGCCTCTTCAAGCTTCTTTTGGAGAAAGGAGTTGATGTGAACGCGCAGACAAATGACCACAGAAAAATGACCGCGCTCATTCTTCTTGCTGACAGGTATGCGACAACGCGGAACGACGCACCCAAACTGCCAATTGCAAAAGTGCTTTTGGACGGAGGAGCTGACGTGGACATTCAAGACGCACACGGAAAAACTGCGCTGATGTGTTTTGCAAAAATTCCGTTGGCAACGAAAATCACAGACATAGTAGACTGGATTCGGCTTTTGGTTTCATACAACGCGGACAAGACTTTGCGCGATGAAAAAGGACTCACCGCTCTGGATTATTTTCACCGCTCATGCCGCAGGGACGACCTCAAAGAAGCGGAAATCCCCGTCTATGACGAAATCGAGCGCCTGCTCACGCCAGAGGCACAAACAAAGGCAGCCGTAACAGGAAGAGGCAAAAGCGTTACTGAAATCGAAAGAGCTGAGAATGTGCAGATTGCGCTTCATCTTCCGCTCGAAGATATGAGCGATGATTGGTAGGGAGAGAACTATGAAAAAGATATTTTTGATTCTGGCGGCGGCGGTTGCGCTGTCGTCGTGCGCATCTAAAGTGAAAAATCCGCCCGAAAACGTTGAGCCGTCGACTGTTTTCAAAAGCGAAGGAATCACCTTCGACGGCTCGGAGTGGTTTTATGCTCGCTTTGCGGACAAGAAAGGCATAACTCAAGCATTTATGAAAAATATGCCCATTGTTATTACCGTGAAATTTGACGACGGGCGAGAGGGGCGGATTTGGACAGAGTGCGACGAAAACTCAGAGGTTTTTATTCCGAACCTCAGCGATGAATTTAAAGACTGCAAGTTATCGATTGAAATCGACAATGAACGATGGCATGAGCTGTGTGAAATCCAAAAAGCCAAAGACGAAGAACAAAAATCCCGCGTCGCTCTGGGGGAAAAGCGAGGGGAAATCCTTTCTCCGAGTCCTGTTCGGTGGACTTTTTCCGACGAGAAAGTGGAAATCACCGTGGAGTTCGGCTTGGGGTATCCAGAGGCTGACGAAATGAAAATCAAGTTTGACTACAAAAAAAGCAAATACAAGTTTTATGCGTGGCAAGGAAAATACTCAGCCACCGACACCCTCATCGAGCTTTTTGTAACGAATTACACCGAAGGCTATAAAGACGGCATTGGCGGCTACGGAAGCCTTACGGATTACTGCGAGCTTTCCTATTCACTAGACGGCGACACGCTCACGATACACACGCCGCTTTCCGACGTTTTGTATTCTGCGGACGAGCTGGAGAAAGGCTACCGATTCCCCGTTCCGCTTGTGCTGACAAAGGAGGAAGCACAATGAAAAAGATATTCTTGATTTTGGCGGCGGCGGTCGTGCTGTCATCACTTGCTGCGGCGGAGAAATATGATTTGACAAAGACAGTCACCGAGGAAGGAATCAGCGTTGATATGATACAAATTCCGGGTACAGATATTGAAATGCTAAAGACGGAAGTAACACAGTCTTTGTATGAGAATGTGATGGGCGTGAATCCGAGCGAATTCGAGGGGAATGACAATCCTGTGGAATGCGTGAGCTGGTATGACGCGGTTTATTTCTGCAACAAACTGAGCGTTATGCACGGACTGTCTCCAGTGTATGAGGTGGACGGCGAAAGCGATGTTTCCAAATGGGGCTACGAACCGAACAGCAGTACGGATAAAGACCACAAATTCAACAGCATAGTCACACAGAACATCGATGCGGACGGTTATCGACTGCCGACGCTGGACGAAAGAATATATGCAGCAAAAGGCGGACAGAATTACATTTATGCCGGAAGCGACATTATAGACGAAGTTGCATGGTATAAAGACAACAGCGGCAATACAACACATTCCGTGGCACAGAAAAAGCCAAACGGCTACGGCTTGTACGATATGAGTGGCAATGTGTATGAATGGGTCTGGGATGCATACTATGACCGTTATCGCTTGTTGGGCGGTGGTGCTTGGTATAACAGTTATTTGTGGGGAACCGTAACAGAGTGCGAGACCACTGGCAAGAGTGACTCACTTCCGTGGGTATGCGACAGCTCCAGAGGATTTCGCATAGTTCGCAAAGCAAAATTTGCGGCATTACAGGGCGATGACGAGGAAACGACAAAAAAAGCGTATACTCAGCATTCAGATTTTCCCGATGAACTCCCACCTGTTTCTGAGGAACGGCTTCAAGAAATTCTTGCCGAGATTGTGGAGCGGGAAAAGCTCATAATCACGGAGGAAGAAAGCGACGACACTGTCCGAAAAATGGGAGGCTCTACCTATATCCACACAAAGGGCAGTACCTATCTAATTGATCCAAACACAAGCTCACCGTACCTCTATTTCCGTATGCAGGGCAACGAAAAAAGTTGCATACCGAATTTCATCTATGTACTTTATGCCCGCCCAACCCAAAAGAATATGGAAGCTTATGTTTGGCATCAGTTTGCCATGCTTCTTGGGATAATACCCGAGGAAGCCCGTAGCCTCGACCCTGACAAAATCGACTGGCAAAGGATAAAATCCCAAGCCTATCTGCACACTAAAGTCAAAATCGGTAGTGAAGATTACGATGTGCTGTTCAATGAGTTTGTGAGCAAGGACTAGAGAAAAAGGCTGTTTTTATGAAAGCAAGGAAAATCATCATCTGCGTTCTGGCAACACTCTCACTTTCGTCGCTCGCGCTTGCGGAAAGCGGTGTTTATCGCTATGTCAACACGCTCGACGGCGTGAATGTGCGTGACAAACCGAGCTTGAGCGGAAAGAAAAAGTTTGCGCTCAAATGCAACGAGCGTGTCGAGCTTCTTGAGGAAACGGCGGAAAAAGAAAAAATCGGCGAGTCTGAAAAGCCGTGGTGCAAAATCCGCACTCAAAGCGGCTCTTGGGGCTTTGTCTACGGCGAGTATCTTTCGCGCACTCTTGAAGATGCGGCGGATTTCCGTTGTTACGAGATTCTGAACCCCGTGGAAGATTGGCTTGAGGAGCTGGCGGAACAATTCACTTCAACGATGAACCTCGACAGGAGTAGGCGCAACATTTCGAGTTTTAGCGAAGAGGACATAACCAGAGTTTACGGTCAGGGCATAAACTATATCTTTTATCCCACAAAAGACGAAGAGAGCGGAAAAGAAGGCTATTTTCTTCTGGGCGTGTATGTTTATGACAACGATTGTCTGCCAAAGGATTTCCCGATACAGATTGGCGATTCTATGGAGAAAGTGCGCGATATTTTCGGCAAAAAGCCAAACGGCGAGGCTTATTTTTTTGAGAACATCGATGATTTGCAGGCTTGGGAAGGTGGCTATGTGCGAATGCATGTTTTTGACGACGGAGAAAACATTGTCGGCATAAAGTTTGATTTTGCGCCTGGCTGGTAAGTAAAAAAAAGCGGAGAAAACAATGAAACACCGACTTGCCAAAATATTTTCGCTTCTGTCGCTTATTATGATGCTTTGGGGAGCGATTTCGGCTGTAATTTTCTTCAACCACAATTTTAATGTTTTTGGCGACCCATCTTTTTACGAGTTTATTCTTATTTTTTCTGTTTTTTTAGGCTGGATTCCGACAGTCATTTTTTCTCTTTTGGGCATAGTATTTTCGCGGCTCGCAAAAAAAGGAAAAAAAATCTTTGCCGTATCTATTGCGACTTGCATTTTGTCGGTCTGCTGGGGGCTATGGTTTATTTTTGAATGTTGACTCGCCTTTGCGCCACCGCAACTTTTTTAAAAGCGAAAACTGAAAAAAATGTATAATGCATTTTGGAATATAAAAAATGATAAACATATTTGAAGCAGAATTGGAAAAAGGAACAGGAATTCCATATCTTCTGATAAAAAACGAAATAATAAAAGCGTCGCCAGAAGTTGATTCAATCATCGTGGACAATATTCTGAACTGCAATGCCTACGACCCGCAATGCGAAGGTCTGCGGGCGGAATATATGTATTCGATAGTGAAAAACTATCATAACAAAGAAGCGGTCTTCAAAAAAGTTCTGCATTTTTTTGAAAAAATGACCGGCACCGATTGGGGCGAGCAGCAGACTTTCAGTTTTGTGTGCATCTTGGCGCAGGAAAAAATCGTTTTCAAAAAAATCATCTTCGACAAAATCCGCTGGTACATTGAAAACGGAAAAGACGATTTGTATGCGATTTACGATTTTGCGGAAAAAGAAGGACTTGAAGCGGCCGAATTTGTCGCGCGGGAACTTGGAAAATTCCTTGAAAAAAATCCGAATCACAATTTGGCTTGTTATGACGGTTTTTTCAGCGATTTTTACAACAAAGAAGAAGTCCGCTCTTTTTTGCAGCAAAGCGATGACAATCATATAAAGCTTTATCTGCAGAACATTGAGGAACCCCGCGCTTTCAAGCCTTATAAAAGAAAATCTGCCGAAGAAATAATCGAAAACTTTTACAAGAAAAACAAATGGTATTATCCGATTCGTTCCTGGCTCAAAAAAGCTGATGAAGATGAGATGAGAAAAATCGCAGAATACGCTTTTCAATTTGAAAATGAAGAATTTAAATACAGGCTCATTTCAGCATTTGATGAAGTCAAGATTCCCGTTGACTACGAAATCCTCAAAAGCGAATATCTGAAAGTTGAAAATCAAGATTTCAAAATCCAGATTTTGCAGGCGATGCTCCTTTTTGGAAAAGGCGAAGTCAAGGAATTGATTTTTGATTTGGATTTTCGCAATTCCGATGTGCAGGAATTGTATATAAAAGCTCTTTGTGTTTTTTATGATAAAAATGAAAATGGAATTTTGTCGGATAAAATAGACTGCCTTGATGTTTATAGTTGCCATGATATTCTTCAATTTTTGATTGACAATGAAAATCTCAAAAATGATTTGGACTTCTATAAGAAAATTTTGAGCAGGCTTTATCAAAAAAACAAATGTTCTCTGTGCAGAAAAGATATTTTTGACAGAATGGCAGAAAACGGCATTCTGGACAAAACCGTCTGCGATGAAGCGATATACGACTGCAACAAGGACATCGCAGAAAAAGCGAAAGAAATTTTCAGAAAAAGATTCAAAATAGGATAAAAGGTCGCGAAGGAGGAAAAATATGGGAGCTCCATGGGACGGAGACGCACTTCGGGCGGTATTTATTGCGATTGTTTTTATGGCTGCAATGGGGGGACTCGCGCTTGTCTCGGGGATTCTGGCTCTGATTCTGGGCGGTGTCGCCAAGACTGTGGCGGCGTGCGTTTTCGGAATCAGCCTTTTTGCGTTTTCGCTTCCGCTTTTGCAGGTTTTCGTGATTAACCCGCTCAAGGACGAACGCATTCATCGAGAATACAAAGCAAAATACGAAGCAGAACGCACTCCGCTCATCGTTGCGGTGGAAAAAAGGGACATCGAGCAAATCAAGAAGCTCATCAAAAAAGGCGCGGACGTGAACGAGGGCAAAGGCTACCGAACGCCGCTCATCGTCGCCTGCGAGCGCGGGCAAAGCTATAACGAAGCGGAATATGAAGAAATCGCCAGGATTTTGCTTGACGCGGGAGCAGAGCCTGACCTTGTCCGCGAAGAGCCTTGGAGCTACGAATACAGCACGATTGGTTTCAAGAGAATCCACGCTATGCCTGTCGCGATTTCAAAGGACAGAGCGGGCATTGTTCGGCTTTTAATCGAACACGGTGCGGACATCGACAGCTACGAGGAGAGCGATGAAGTCGGTGAAAACGGCGAAAAAGTGCTGATTGGAAAGCCGTTCCTGCCGTTTCAGTATGCAATCCGAGAATGTTCTTATGAGTCTGCCAAAGTGCTTTTGGACGCAGGAGCGAAAATCGGCACTTATATGTACGGCTACGAAAGCGGCTACGAGAAAAATGAAAAGAAAACGCTCGTGATGGAGCTTTTGGGCGGCTATGAGAGTGAAGCTAACATCGAAACAAAGGCGTATATTCTTGAAAAGCTGCTTGAAAAAATCGACGCAAACAAAAAAGACGACAAGGGAAAAACTGCTCTTCATTTTGCCGCTGCTCATCGCGAATGGGAAGATACGCGATGCCGACTGGCAGAAATGCTTTTGACTGCTGGCGCGGACGTGAACGCGATAGACGACGAGGGAAAAACGCCGCTGATGTATGCGGTGAAAGAAGTTGGATTATGGCGCGATACGGCCTTGGAGGCGGTGGGCTTTCTGGTCTCCCACGGCACGGACATCACGCTGAGGGACAAAGATGGCAAGACCGCGCTCGATTTGTTCACGGCTCGCTATGCCGACAAAGAGCTTGACGGCAAAGAAAAAGCGAATTACGAAAAAATCGTGGAGCTTCTCACGGTGAAAAAAAGCAAAAAGACGGCGAAACAGGACGAAAAGATAGAGGGTGTGAAAATAGTAAAAGTTTCTGATTTTTCTTCGGCAGAGCATACTGCGCTAAACGATATTCAAGATAACTGGTAAATTAAAGGAGTGAATTATATGAAAGCAAAGAAAATCTGCATTTTGGCTTCGATTTTGGCAATCTTTTTGTTTGGGTGCGCCACAACAAAAGCGACAGGAACGGGCGAAACTCTTTTGTGGAAAAGCGGGCTTCGCCAAACCGACAAGGCTTTGCTGAACAAGGATATCACGATTTTTGCCAGATTGCCGAACGTGGCGGACGGAACGAAAGTGAAAATCACGATTATCGAAATGACGACAAAAAAAGAAAATCCCCTTGCCTACGAGCTTGAAAGCACTGTCAAACACGGCAAGGTCAAAGCTCTTTGGCGCGTGAAATATGATGTGGACGACGATACCAACTTGGGATTTGCCGAAAACTACGAGCAGCCGTCTTATGTTTTTTGCGTGAATTATGATGGCAAAACGAGCGAAGTTTCAAAGCCTGTGAAGTTGTTTTGCGATTTGTATATGAAGCTTGAGTTTAGAGGGCGCGTGCTAAAAGGCTATCCGTATTGTCTTAAGCTTGCCGACGGAAGCTATCGGAAGGGAGAAACAAACAAAAACGGGCTTATTATCGAAAAAGAAATCCCCGTTGGCGCGGTCAGAAGAGTGTATTAGGGTTTTACGGTTGCTGAGCGGAGCCGAGCACGGATTGTGAAATAAATTCGCCAATGACAGTTCCAATGTCGGACAAACAATTTCCTAACTCTTTAGGAAACGCTCCTAAACTTTTAGGAAGGTCTCCTAACCTTTTAGGAAAGCCTCCTAAACTTTTAGGAAACTCTCCTAAACTTTTAGGAAACTCTCCTAAACTTTTAGGAAAGTTTCCTAAGCCTTTAGGAACATTTCCTAACCTTTTAGGGAACTCTCCTAAGCCTTTAGGAAAAGTTCCTAAAAATATGTGCTTGAAATTTAGCCCTTGAAATGTATAGTATTTAAGAAATTTTATGCCAAGGAGGAAACAAATGGCATCAAAAGCAAATACATCTTTGTCTAGCGAAATTACGACGGCTCGGCTTTTGGCTGAGGGAATTAAGAACCGTGCGGATTCTGTGGCGAAAGTCGGCTTGACGGCGGACAAGGCTGCGGAAATCGAGGCTCTGGTTTCAAAGTTGACTGCGCTCGACAATCAGCAGGAGGAGCTAAAGGCTCAGCTCAAGGAAAAGACTGCGGAGCTTGACAGCGTGCAGAAGACGCTTCGCTCGACTGTTGCCGAAACAAGAAAGCTCGTCAAGATTGCTGTGGACAAAGCTGGCTGGGTTGCGTTCGGTATCTCGGACAAGCAGTAACGGTCGATGACCGCTTTGTAAGGCATGGGTATAGTTTGCGAAAACAGGCTGTGTCTGTGCCTTTTTTGTGAACGGGAGTTTTCTCGACAGAGAGGAGGAGAGAAATGGGAGCTCCATTCGACGGATTAGAGATGTTACTTATTGTACTTTTATTTATGGCTGTAACGGGCGGAATCGCACTATTTTCTGGAGGGTTGTCTCTGGTGTTGAGCGGTGTCGCCAAGACCGTGGTAGAGTGGATTTTCGGAATTAGCTTGGGCTTGTTCTCTCTTCCGTTTTTGCAGGTTTTAGTGATTGACCCGATCAAAGACGGAATCACTCATCGAAAATACGAATCAAAATACGAAGAAGAATGCACTCCGCTCATCATCGCCGTGGAAAACAGGGACATCAAGCAAATCAAGAAGCTCATCAAAAAAGGCGCAGACGTGAACGAGGGCAAAGGCTACCGGACGCCGCTCATCACAGCCTGCGAACACGGGTACAGCCGTTACGAAGCGGAATACGAAGAAATCGCCAGAATTTTGCTTGAGGCGGGAGCAGAGCCAGACCTTTTCCGCGAAGAGCACTGGAGTTATGACTACAGCTCGATTTCGTTCAATAGGATTTGTGCTCTGCCTGTCGCAATTGCAACGGGCAGAGCGGGCATAGTTCGGCTTTTAATCGAGCATGGAGCGAATGTGGACAGCTACGAGGAAAGCTATGAAGTCGGTGAAAATGGTGAAAAAGTGGTATATGGAAAGCCGTTCCTGCCTTTTCAGTGGGCGTTGTCGAGGCGCTCCTACGAGTGCGCGAAGTTGATTTTGGACGCGGGGGCAAAGATTGGCTTTTATATGTACGGCTACAATTCAGAATACGGCAAGAACGAAAAGAAAACGGTTTTGATGGAGCTTTTTGACGGTGGGGAGAACGATAGTAACATCGAAGCAAAAACCTACGTTCTTTCTAAAATCCTTGAAACATGCGAAGCAGAGGACGTGAACAGACACGACGACAAAGGCAAGACAGCTCTTCACTGGGCGGCGGAAGACTGGGACTGGGACGCGAATCGGGAGCGGCTTGTCATGCTTCTTATGGACGCGGGCGCGGACGTGAACGCAAAGGACGACGAGGGCAAAACGCCGCTGATGTATGCGGTGAAGGAAGTTCGTCTGTGGAGCGATGAGGCTTTGGAGTCGATGAGTTTTCTGGTCTCTCATGGAGCGGACATCACGCTCAAGGACAAGGACGGCAAGACCGCGCTTGAGCTGTTCACGGCTCTCTATGCCGATGAAGAGCTTGACGGCAAGAAGAAAGATAATTACGACAAAATCGTGGAACTGCTCACGCCGAAAAAGACGGCAGAAAAAACTCTTTCTGCAACGCCGATTTCTCGCGCCGCCCCGCAACAAGAGCAGGAAACGCATATTGCACTCTGCGATATTTCAGATGATTTAACGGGAGATTTTATGAGGACAAAAAAGATTGCCGCTGAAAGCGAAATTGCTGAAGAAGTGCAAAACTCGCCTCATGTTCTTCTGAATGATATTAGCGATGATTGGTAAGATTCTGACGACGTTTTTTTTGCAAGCAGGGGGTGAATTATTATGACTGGTGAACACGCGCTGGGGGCGATTGTTGATGTGTTTCTGCTGCTCGGCGGTTTGTTGCTGCTGGGCGGGGTTGCGCTTGTTGCGGGGCTGGTCGCGGTTTTTGCAAGCGGGATTGCGAGAACCGTGGCGGCATGTATTTGCGGCATAAGCCTTGTGGCATTCTGCACTCCGATAGTGCGGGCTGAGATTGCGGAAAAAAAGAAAGAGGCTGAAAAAACACGGCAGGAAGCCGAATACATAAAGGAGCGCGGGGAACTTATCGTCGCGGTGGAGCGGCGGGAGACCGAGAAAATCAAAAAACTCATCGAAGCGGGCGCGGATGTGAACGAGGGCAGGGGCAACCGAACGCCGCTTATTGCAGCCTGTGCGCTGGACGGAGCAAACAAGGGCGAATATGACGAAATCGTGCAGATTCTGCTTGAGGCGGGGGCAGAGCCAGACCTTTTGCTCGAGGAAGAATATTTTTTCGGAACGGTGTCTTTCAACAGGATTTGCGCTATGGCTGTCGCGATTGACAAGCACAGGGCAGGTGCGGTGCGGCTTTTGGTGGAGAGAGGAGCGAACATCGACAGCTATGAGGAAAGCGGCGAAAACGGCAAAAAAATCCTTGTCGGAAAGCCCTTTATGCCGTTTCAGTGGGCGTTGCGGTGCAGTTCTTACAAGGCGGCGAGGCTGTTTTTGGAGCGCGGCGCGAAAGTCGGAGCGTATATGTACGGCTACGAAATCAGGAACAACGAAACCAACGAGAAGAAAACGCTGGTCATGCAGATTTTTGACGGCTATGAGGGCGACTTTAACATCGAGGACAAGGCGTATGTGCTTGAAACGCTGCTGAAAAAGATTGACGCGAGCGACAGGGACGACGCGGGCAAAACGGCAATGCACTATGCGGCTTTGTTTTATGAATGGAGCGAGGAGCGGAGCAGACTTGCAAAAATGCTTTTGGACGCGGGAGGGGACATCAACGCGCAGGACGACGAGGGCAAAACGCCGCTGATGTATGCTGTTTCGGAAATTATCAGCTGGGAAGACACGCTTCGGGCGGCGGAGTTTTTCACTCGGCACGGCGCGGACATTTCGCTCAAGGACAAGGACGGAAAGACTGCGCTTGATTTGCACACAGAGCGGTACAAGGACTACAAATATAGTGGTGAGTCCAGCAAAAATTATTATGACAAAATCGCCGCGCTCCTTGCGCCGAAAGTTTCTTCTCAAAAAAATTCTTCTCCCAATATTTTTTCTTCAGAACCGACAGAAATTGCATATATTTCTTTGGAAAAACATAGAGAACTCGATGATATTCTAGATAACTGGTAGGTGGCAGATATGGTGAAGAAGATACTCACTATTGTATTGATACTAGTCCTTGTTGGCATTGGTTTGTGGATTAAACCAAACCCTATTGTGATAGTTATTGGTTTTTTTGCGATTATGAACGCAATCAAAAAAGAAGAAGAAAAGCAGGAAGCCAGCGAAAGAGAAAAATCGCAGAAACTGGTGGATGATTTTATGAGTATGATGGATTCCTTTGCCGCGAAGAGCGATTCAAGTCCACAAAACGACGATGACGGCGAATATGTAACACGACAAGCGGGCTTTTTTACCGTCAAGGAGCCAAAGCAGCCACGGGCTGACTCTAAATCACAGACTGACTCCAAGCCGAAAGCAGAGCCTAATCCGCACTACACCGAGGAGCAAGCAAAACGGCTTCTGCGCTACATCCACGACAGCACGGCAAAAGACACTGTCCGCATAAAGCCCATGCCAGCTGATAATTCTCTGCCCTTTGAAAAGAAAGTCTGCTCTTCAAAGTTCGGTGGTTTGCCGTATTGGACACGCGGCGAGGAATACCCAAAAGCGCAAGACGGAGCGAATCTTTATCTTTTGGCGCAAATCAATTTTTCCGAAGTTCCCAATCTTGCCGATTATCCCAAGCGCGGGCTTTTGCAGATTTTCATAAAAGCAGATGACACCTATGGCTGTAGTTTCGACAGTGAGCAAAAAGATTGGCGCATTGTCTGGCGGGAAGTCTTTTCGCCAAGCCTTGCCATGAGCGAAGCGGATTTGCGTGCAATGGGCGTGAACTGCGCTGGCGAGGAAAAGTCAGAGATGCCGCTTCAAAAAGAATACGCGCTTTCTTTCGAGAAAACACAAACATATTCGCACCCGCACCTCGACGACTTTGACGGCGTTCTGAAAAATGCGGTGCAAGTCTTGGGCTTTCCTGTCTATGACAAAAGCCCTTACGAGCTTTTTGACGAGGATTCTTTCTCTGCCTTTTTCAGCGACAACTCTAAGCACCAAATCGGCGGCTATCCCGATTTCACGCAAAACGACGTGCGGAGAGAGGGCGACATTCTGCTTTTTCAGATGGACAGCGAGGGCGAAATCGGCTGGGGAGATATGGGAATCGCGAACTTTTTTATCAATCCTGAGGATTTAATCAATCGAGATTTTTCAAACGTGCTCTACAACTGGGACTGCTACTAAGCGGAGTCGAAGCACGGATTGTGAAATAAATTCGTCAATGACAGTTCCAATGTCGGACGAAGGTTTTCCAACTTGGACAAACAATTTCCCAACTCGGACAAATCATGATTTTGAACGGCTATGTCGATGCAAAAAGAGCGAGCTATATTCGGAAAATGAAGAAATAGGAGCTTTAAGATGAAAAAGATATTTTTTGCAATGATGATGTTTGTGTCCTTTCAGATTTTTGCTGAGAGGATTCTTGCTGACAGCGCATATCTTCGGTCGGCAGAGGCGAGCAGCACGCTTTCTGAGTGGCTTTCGGGCAAAGAAGTTGTGTATGATGCGCTTAATGCTTTTGATAATGATACGGAAACCGTCTGGGTTGAAAATGCAGATGATTCTGGAATCGATGAAAGACTGACTGTTGTTTTTTATGAGCCGATTAAAATTGACGAAATTCAAATCATAAACGGTTTTGCTCACAAGGATTATTACAAAAAGAATAACCGCGTAAAAACTTTGAACATTGGATTTCTTTATACTGATGCAGGTTATGTGAGAGAATATACTCTGAAAGATAATTGCGAGGATTTCCAATCGATTTATCTTGATGAAAACTTTACCGTTGATGCTCTTGTTTTTACGATTCAGGATGTTTACAGGGGAACAAAATACAATGACACCTGCATTGATGAAATCAGGTTTTATTATAAAGGAAGAAATATTGACATTAAAAATGTTAAAACCTTGAAGCAGGCAAAAAAAGATGCAAAAGCAAAAGCTTCAAAAAATCTGGATGAAGATTCAGCTCTTTACAAAAAATTATACAAAAGAGCAGAACGTTATTATCAGACCAAAAATGGAAAATATAATGGTAAAGCATTTCTTGTTCCGCTCAATTCTGGTGATGTAAAAGGTTATGCCGTTATATTTGATGGTCGTAAAGTAGGTTTTTATGACTGCTGGTTTAGCAGTGTTGATAACTATAAAAAAACATGGGAAAACGAGCATTTATGGCAATGGAAAGAAAATCCCAATATAAACATCTATGATTATTCTTTTATTGTAGACATTGGATACAGGTATATGGATCACAGGAAATTTAGTTTTGATTCAAGTACAAACAGTGTCATAACTGAGCAAGGAACTGTTCAGTATGGTCCAGACGGTTTTGGCGGCGGTTATGAATATCGAGATTATCTGGTTGATGTAGATCCAAATTCAACCTATGAGCCATTCAGTTCAGTTTCAGAGCCGAATTATCGCATTGATGTAAACGGAAATCAATATCTTCTTGTTGACCCTGAATGTCTTTTTGTAGATTTCTGGGAACCGTAAGCGTTAAGATTGTATGTGGAAAAAAAACTATGAAATCAAAATATGAAATTCGTGCTAGTGAACTTGAATTGATGAAATTGCTTGAATTGGATGACTAGGAACGCCAATTGAACGGACGGTTTGGAGTAAAAATTGCACGCACAGAAACACAAACTCATAAAAATCATTCTTGCGCTACAGATTTCTATCTATGCGATTGGGGTTGTCGCATTTCTGCTCGGTCGCTTGGACGGCATACACTATGTTTTTGAAGGCGGACAAGTTGTCGAATCTGATTCAGCTTTTCTCAAAATCTTGGGAACGATTGGGCGTTATGCGAACATTGTCTTTGCGGTTACTCTGATTTTCGGCTGGATTGCAGTGCTGCCGTTATCGATTGCGGGAATTGTGCTTTCGTTTTTTTCAAAAAGCTGGAAAGTGCTTACTCCCTCACTCGTGAACGCTGGTATTTCGATTGTCTGGGTGTTGATATTCATTTCGATTTACTCGTCTTTTCCTTTTGAGCCAAGGCCAAAGCCTGTTTACAATCTCACATGGCATTTGCTGGACGATTCTCTTCAGGGCGAGAAAATCATTTTGGATTGCAAAACCAAATATGCAGAGCCTCCTGTTGAAAAAAAGAAAAACGTTGTGGCAGGAAAGACAAAAAAGATTCGCCTGCCCGATGAGGATTTTGAGGACGTTGAGGGCGTTTCAAAGTCAGACGAAAATGTGAGAGTTTTTGTTCCCTACGGCTTTTTCGTCATGTACGACGGGGAGAAGGACAAATACGTAAAACAGGATTCATACGAAATCATCGTCTACAAAAAGCCTTTTATCACGGAGGACGAAGAAAAGTTCGTGATGGAAAATGTTCCGCGCGACGCTGGTTTTGAGCTTTGCTACTGGGACAAGGATTTGCGGAAATTCGTTCAGATTGAGTCGAGCGACGGCGTTTTTTACAAGAAAGACAGAAGCGAAGAGCTTCTTTTGGATTCGGAAAAAGAATATCCAGATTCAGACGAGCAGTTCAATCTTTTTATGAGCGTCAAAAGCGCACTTTATGCGGACAGAACGCATGTCATCACATTGTGCTACGAGCGGGACAAGCAGTATTTGCCCGTAAAAAACTGGCGGACTTACGAGCAGAACGGCAGAAAAATCAAAACGCTGAACCTTGAGCTGAACGGCACGAACTGGATAAAGACGCATTACATCAGCAAGAAAACGGGCGAGCCTATAGCGAATACTGCCGCCACAATCTATGTGATTTTTGAAGACGAAGATAAAAAGAACGAGGAAGCTGTCATCGAAACACAAACCGACAGCGAGGGCTATCTTTGGGTGGAAAATATCCCCGACGGCGTTGAGCTTTATGCTATGCTGGAGGATTGAGCCTGGTAGAAAAGGAGCAGGAAATTTTGAGCGCCATGCTTGCAAGTTATCACAACCTGTACTTTTTGCACACGCTGATGGACGAAATCCGGCTGGCCATAAAGGAAGACCGCTTCGAGCGTTACCGCGAGGTGTTTTTGCGCCGTTTCCACGCGGGAAACATCGTGTAAGTCTTTGTAAGCTGGGGGACCTTAGCAGGTTCTGTTAAAAAAAATCATTAAAAACGTTTACTATGGTCTTATAACACACTATAGTCTTTTTATATATTCTTAAAAGAGTATAGGAGATAAAAATGAGTTTTGATGGAACAAATGCTTACTGCGACACCTGTGGAAGAATAATTCTCCCGGATGCACCTATATGCAGCAGCCGGGAATTGGGGGCTCCGGTAGGCGGCGCGTATTATGGATATGAATGTCCGGTATTTTGTTCGGAGCATTGCATGGAAATAGCGCTGAATAAACTCCATGCTTCTTCTTCGGATTCGTATAGCTCCAGTTCGTCTTCGTCGAGCCCGTCATCGTACTCGTCGTACGACTCAGGCTATTCCTATTCGTCGTCTTCGTCTGCACCGCGCACCAGCCGCAAAAACAAATGGATTGCCTTTGTGATCTGCTACTTTTTTGGGATTTTCGGTGGTCACTATTTCTATGTCGGACGTCCAAGGAAGGGCTTCCTGTATCTGTTTACCCTCGGGCTTTTCGGCTTCGGCTGGATTGTTGATATTATCCGCATTCCTGCCGGACGTTTCCGCGATAGCCGCGGGCGCCGTCTTGCATAAATGCGCACAGTGACGGGTCAGAAAAGCACATAATTATTGGCTTTCACTTTGAAAACGGAAAGCTTAAAGAAATCGGAATTAGTACTGACGCTTTGGGAAACTGATTATGCTTATAACTTTGCGAAGATTTTTGTTGAATCCACTTGTAGATTTTTTGCCGTCATCGTGTTTTTGATGGCGGCGGGGAAAATAATCCGCGCTCAGCTTTCGCCGGAGAGAGTGGAGAGGAGCTTGGCAATGATAACAAGGATGAGGAAAATCTTTCCGATGACGTCCAAAACCGGATGCAGGTTCCTGTCAGTCCGGTATGCGCTGCTCTCTTTTGACGGAAGAAGCCAGAGGATTGGCCCGACAATCGGGATGAAGCCGAAAAATCCCATCAGCCCGATGTCGTGCATCCGCCGTACCGCCGCGGAATACAGGGGGACGAGCCCCACCAATGCGACAATCTCGAACACGCAGAAAAAAATCAGTTGGACGGAACTGCTTTTTGCCGCCGCGACGACGAGAAGCGACACCATGAGCGACGTCAGATAGAACAGCATGAACCACCAGAATTCCGCCCGCGTCGCGCATCCCTTGAACGAGAAAAACTTTCCGAGGCACAGTTTGATTGCCCGGGCAAACGGCAGCGGGTCGGGCTTCTGCCCTTCGTTCTTTTCTTCGATTATGTCGTGTGAATTTTGCATGGCGGAGGATTTTACCGGAAACGGTGCGGAGAGTCCATATGCGGTGCGGACTGTCCTGAACGCCAGCACCGGTTTCGCGCGTTTTTTCACGACGGGGCGAAAGCCGACGCGATTGTCTCAAAAAACGCGCCGTTCAGCGCTTTCCAGCCGGGATTCTGCCTTTGCGGAATGGTTTCGATTGCGGAAATGAGACGCTCGCATTCCGAGCCGATGAATTCGTCGAGGCGCGGGATTCTTCTGCCTCGTTCCGCCTCGTTCGCGTTCTTTTTCCTTTCGAGGAGCGCGTCCACGTCGCCGTCAAAAATGCGCGGGAGCGTTTCCGAGCGGAGGGCGGAGAATGATGTCGGGGGCGGGGAATGCTTCTCGAGAATCCACCTGCACGAAAGCAGCGGCCGGAGCGCATACAGGTATTTTTTGAGCGCGACGGAATCCGACTGGAAATACGAGCGGAGGTTGTTCCTCATCATCGAAAAATAATGAAAGATGCTCCGCCTCTCGGAAAAATAAAGCGGGAGGAGATTCCGCAGCCGCGCGAATTCCGTGCGTTCCGCGTAGACAATCGGGGAGGACGCCCATTCGAAAATCGTCGGGTTCGACTTCATAAGGAGGCGGAGCAGTTTCTGCACGTCCCAGCCGTTTATGTCGAACACGTCGTTCAGCTCGTGCTCGATGACGTCGCGCGTTTTGTCGAGCCGCATGTATTCGGCGGGGTGCCGGACGTAGACGAAGCGCACGTCGTAGTCGCTGTCCGGGGACGCGAATCCCCATGCGCGGCTTCCGCTCTCGCACGCGTAGATGACGCGCACGTCGTTTTTGCGCTCGACTTCTTCTATTTTATATTTGATTCTTTCCTCAATCGTTTCCATAAAACGCTCCCCTCATCTTCTTCGTCTCGCGCGCCTTTCCCACGGGGCTTCGTCGCTTGCCTTGAAATTGTAAATAGGCCTGATGGTTTTCACGACCTCGGCTGTCGGCGCGATGTTGCTCACGATGCTTTCCATCGTCTTGTATGCCATCGGCGCCTCGTCAATCGTGTCGCTTCCCACCGTCGTGGAGAAAATGCCCGCCATCTCGCTCCTGAATTCGTCGAGCTTGAGCTCTCTCCTTGCCTGTGCGCGGCTCATCACCCGTCCGGCTCCGTGCGGCGCGGAGAAATTCCAGTCCTCGTTGCCTTTCCCGACGCAGATGAGGCTTCCGTCCCGCATGTTGATTGGAATCAGAAGCTTCTCGCCTTTTTTCGCGCTCACGGCGCCCTTCCGCAAAATCATCTTTCCCGGCACTGTTTCTTCCATGTCGATGTAGTTGTGGATTGTCGTGAACTGCTCCGCGATTTCGTCCTGCGCGACGCGAAGCCCCACGCAGATTGTCTGAATCATCGCCTTCCTGTTGAGCGCGGCAAAATGCTGCATTATCTTCATGTCGTTTATGTAGTCGTCGAAAAGGCTTCCGCTGACGTACGCAAGGTCGCGCGGAATTGATGTGAGGACTTGCGCGCGGATTTTCTGAAGCTCGATTTCGATTTCGCTCTCGCGTCCTGACGATTTGAGCGACTCAATCAGCGACTGGACGTCGGACTCGCGGTTCTTGTTGAGCTGCCGCCATGCCTCCTCCTGGTAGAAATTCGCGATTTCGAGCCCGGCGTGCCGGCTCCCCGAATGGACGACGATGTAGAGGTTTCCCTCGTCGTCCCTGTCCGCCTCGATGAAATGGTTGCCGCCGCCAAGCGTTCCGAGGGAGAGCCGCGCCCTGTTCCTGTCGTATTTCCCGCGGATTTTGTCCCATTCGACCTCGTCGGCGAATTTGTGCGGGAATTTCCTGATTGCGAAACCGGACGGGATGTTCTTCCGTATAGATTTGTCGAGCTTTTCGGGGTCGAAGGTGCGGCTTGTCGGGGAATCCGCGTGGAAGACAATCGTCTCCATGCCGCAGCCGATGTCGACTCCGACGAGGTTCGGGCAGATTTTGTCGGTGATTGTCATCGTCGTCCCGATGGTGCAGCCGGCACCCGCGTGGATGTCGGGCATGAGGCGTATTTTTGCGCCCGCGGAGAACGGCTGGTCGCAGAGCGTTTTGACCTGTCCAAGCGATTTTTCCTCGACGTCGTCGGTGAAGATTTTCGCGCTGTTGAATGTGCCTGTGATTTCTTTCATATGGGCCTCCATGGCTCCACTATGGCGGAAGATTTCCCGCAAATCACGGAAAATTCGGTGCGAAATGGAATCCTGCACTGTTCAGCGCTTCCGGCTCGCTTTTATTAAAGGCTTGTTTTCACTATAATCCATGCATACGGCTCAGCACGGGGCATCGGCAACCATGCGGCTTTCAAAAAAATTGCGAATATTTTAAAAAGAGGTTCGGTTATGAAAAAAATTATTGGCGGAATTCTTCTTTCCTGTGCTTTTTTTGCGCTTGCTTCCTGCAGGAAAACGGCGAAAACGGGCGAGAATCCTGTTGATGCTCTGAAAAACCGCGGGACGTTCGTTCTCGGTCTCGATGCGTCTTTCCCGCCGCTCGGTTTCCGCGACAACGACACGAACGAAATCGTCGGCTATGACATCGACCTTGCGAAGGAAGCCGCGAAGCGTCTCGGCGTTTCGTTTAAGGCGCAGCCGATTGACTGGGACGCGAAGGAGATGGAGCTTGAGACCGGCAAAATCGACTGCATCTGGAACGGGTTCACAATCACTGACGAGCGCAAGGAGGCGTTGAGCTTCACTGAGGCGTATCTGAACAACGAGCAGGTTCTCGTCGTCCGCGCGGACAGCGGAATCAAGACTCTTTCGGACATGAAGGGAAAGACGCTCGGCATTCAAAGCGGCTCGAGCGCGCAGATAGCCGTCGACGGCAATGCTTCGTTTGCCGCGTCTGTCGGAAACACCATTTATTTCAAGGACAATATCACCGCGCTGAACGATTTGGACATCGGCGGTGTCGATGCGGTCGTTATGGACAGCGTCGTCGCGAACTATTCGATTGCGCAGACGAAAAAGCCGTTCGTCGTCATTGACGAGCCGCTTTCGAACGAGGGCTACGGTATCGGTTTCAGGAAGAACGAGGGCGAGCTTCGCGATGCAGTCTGGGCTGTCCTCAAGGAAATGGCCGCTGACGGTACGGTCGCCGCGATTTCCGAAAAATGGTTCGGCAAGAATATCTCTGTAATCAAATAAATAGGCATGCCCGATACGTTCGCTGTCGCTCATGTCTGCGAGTTCAAAAACGTGCAGACAGCATTTAAGGCAACCTGCTCCGAAACTGAGGTTCCCGAGCAGGTGTAATTTCTGGAAGTTCTTATGTCTCCTAAATATATGAAAATGCTTTCGGCGATGTTCGACGGCTCCGTCACGTCGCTCGAAGTGTTTTTCCTCACGCTGATTTTTTCGATTCCTCTGGCTCTTCCGATTGCGCTCGGAAGAATGGGCAAAGACAAGGTTCTTTCTTGGATTACGAACATTTTTCTTCTTGTAATCCGCGGGACTCCGCTCATGCTGCAGCTTCTTGTCGTCTACTTCGGCCCCGGGCTTTTCGTCCGCTGGCTTGTTTCGATGGGATTTGACGTGAGTTTCAGATGGGACCGCTTCACGGCCGCGATAATCGCACTGAGCGTGAACTATGCCGCCTACTTTGCGGAAATCTACCGCGGCGGAATCGAATCGATCCCGAAAGGGCAGTACGAGGCATGCCAGGTTCTCGGCTACAAGAGATACCAGACATTTTTCAGGATTATCCTCCCGCAGGTAATCAAAAGGATTGTTCCCGCGATGGGAAACGAGGTCATCACGCTCGTGAAGGACACCGCCCTCGTGAGCGTCATCGGCGTGAGCGAGCTTCTGATGGTCGCAAAGGAGCGTCAGGGCGCGCTTTTCAGCTTCGCGCCGCTTTTCATCGCAGGCGTTTTCTATTTCGTGATGAACTGGTTCGTCTCGATTGTTTTTGCGCGGCTTGAAAAGAAGCTCAATTATTATCATTGATGAAGGGGAGTGCAGGAATGAGCGGGACTGATGAAATCATCGGCGTTAGAAATTTGAAGAAATCGTTCGGGAAAACGGAAATCCTGAAGGACATTTCCTTTTCGGTGAAAAAGGGGCAGGTCCTTTCGATAATCGGACCTTCGGGAAGCGGAAAATCGACAATCCTCCGCTGCGTTTCCCAGCTTGAGAGCGTGAGCGGCGGAAGCATTGAAATCTGCGGTCTTCCGCTCGTTGCCGACGGCGTGTATTCTGACAAGAGCCTCCGCCACGAAATCACGCTCAAAAGCGGGCTCGTGTTCCAGAACTTCAACCTTTTCCCGCATTATTCTGTCCTGCAGAACGTAGTCGAGCCGCAGGTTCGCGTTTTGCGGAAATCGCGCGAGGAGGCGACGGAAAAAGCGGAGGAGCTTTTGCGAAGAATCGGCCTTGGCGAGCGGATGAAGAATTATCCGTGCGAGCTTTCGGGCGGACAGCAGCAGCGTGTGTCCATCGCCCGCGCCCTTGCGCTGAACCCGGAAGTGCTCCTTTTCGACGAGCCGACTTCCGCCCTCGACCCGGAGCTTACGGGGGAAATCCTTGCCGTAATCAAGGAGCTTGCGAGCGAGAAGATGACGATGGTCGTCGTCACGCATGAAATGTCGTTCGCCCGCGACATCTCCACCGAAATCATTTTCATGGACGGCGGCGTCATCGTGGAGCAGGGCAAGCCCGACGATGTAATCAACCACCCGAAAACGGAGCGCACGAAGGCTTTCCTTTCCCGGTTCTGCACCGTGTGACGCTCATATTCCGCTATGCCTGAAAAGCGCACGTGTTCATTTATGAATCCCGAATGCCGAGTTTCAGGCATTTTGTGATTCATCGTCGAAATATAGTGGCCGAGCGCAGTCGAAATGCCCGCTTCTTGCATGGCAAAGAACGGGCTTCGGCGACGCTCGGCCACCTTAAGCAGATACTTTTCGTAACACCGCCACAGATTTTATGATGTCATGAAACGACCGATTTGATGATTTCGAATGCCTTGTCGCAGTCCTCTTCCGTGATGATGAGCGGCGGAATCATTCTGATTGTGTGCGCTCCGATTGCGGTGATGAGAAGGTGCTTTTCAAGGCACTTGTGCTTTACGTCAACGCCGCTGATTGTGTCGTCGAATTCAACGCCCACAAGAAGCCCCTGATGTCGGACTTCTTTTACATGCGGGAGCGTCACGAGCTTTGAGGAGAAGTAGTCGCCCATCTTTTTTGCGTTGCCTGCCAAATCCCTGTCCAAAAGCTCGTTGACTTCCGCGAGGGCAGCGGCGCAGCTCACTGGATGTCCGCCGAATGTGCTTCCGTGGCTTCCCGTCGTGAACACTTTTGCGACATCAGCGCGTGCGCAGATTGCGCCAATCGGCATTCCGCCGCCGAGTGCTTTCGCCATCGACACGATATCGGGCTTGATTCCGTAGTTCATGAAGCTCATAACAGCTCCCGTCCTGCACCAGCCGGTCTGGACTTCATCAATCAGAAGGAGCATTCCTTTTTCGTCGCAGAATTTGCGGAGTCCCTGCATGAATCCCATTGTGGCAGGATGAACTCCGCCTTCGCCCTGAACAGGCTCTACCATGATTGCGATTGTGTTCTCGGTGCATGCGTTTTTGAATGCCTCAAGGTCGTTGTACGGAGCGTAAGAAAATCCGTATGTCATCGGGCCGAATCCCACCTGGCAACCGTTTCCCGGTTGGCCTGTCGCGCTCATCGCGCCGAACGTCCGCCCGTGAAAGCCCATTTTCGCCGTTACGATGTGGTATTTGTTCGGGCCGTATTTTTCTATTCCGTATTTTCGCGCCATCTTGATCATTGCCTCGTTCGCTTCCGTTCCCGAGTTCTGATAGAAGATTTTGTCCATTCCGATTGTCGTGCAGACTTTTTCCGCGAGAAGTGCCTGCGGAATTGTGTAAGGGTAGTTGAACGTGTGCATGATGTCCTGCACCTGGTCGATTACGGCATCCACGACTTTCTTGTTGCAGTTGCCCGCGCTGTTCACCGCGATTCCTGCATAGAAATCAAGGTACGCTTCACCTTTCTCGTCGTACACATACTGGTCTTTTGCCGTCTCCGCAAGAAAATCGAAGCGTTCGTAAGTTTCAATCATGTATTTTGAAACCTTGTCCTTGATGTCCTGAGCTGTCAATCCTGTGTCTTTGAGTTTCATATTTTTTCTCCTTCTTGTTTGATTATTTGTTGTCAGCTGATTTGTGTTTTTCAGATTAGGCCTTTCAGTTTAAGCAGATGCTTCACCATATCGACGCAGCCTTCGATTCCGACTTTCTCGCTGTTGAGCGTGATGTCGTAGTTCACCGGGTTCGTCCAGTAATTTCCGCCCGTGTAGTATTCGTAATAGTCGGCGCGGAATTTGTCTGTCTGCGTGATTGTCGCCGCCGCGACTTCCTCGGTCACGCCCATCTTTTCCATGGTGCGCTTCAGGCAGAATGCCCTCGGTGCCTCGATGTATACGCTCACGACCCTCGGGTTCCCGCGCAGGACGTAATCCGCGCATTTTCCGACGATTACGCAGCTTTCGGTTTCCGCGAGGTTTTCGATAATCTTGCTCTGGTATTCGAAGAGCTTGTCGTCGCTTACGAATTTCTCGTTCCGTGCGATGTAGCTTTTCGCTTTCGGAAGCCCGCGCAAAAAACTCGCGAATCCGCCTTTGTTCCTGATTTTCTCATCGACTTCGCGGAAAATTTCCTCGTCAAGGCCGCTCATCTGGCTTGCGAGCGTGAGGATTCTGTTCTCGTAACAGTGGATTCCAAGCTCCTTCGCAAGTTTCGATGCGATTTCCTTTCCGCCAGTTCCGAATCCGCGTGCGAATGTCACGACAAAATGTTCCTGTTCATTTCCTGTTTCTGCCATTTTTCACCCCTTTTTTTAGCCTTCCAGATACCGCTTGAGGAATTCCCTCGACCTCGGATTCGACGGGTTCGAGAAGAACTTTGCCGGAGGCGCGTCTTCCGCGACATATCCCTGATCCATGAAGATTGTCCGCGTGCTTACGTCCCGTGCAAAACCCATTTCGTGAGTCACAATCACCATCGTAAGTCCCGTCTTCGCAAGCTCCTTCATCGTGCTCAGAACTTCGCCCACCATTTCCGGGTCGAGCGCGGATGTCGGCTCGTCAAAAAGAAGGACTTCTGGATTCATGCACAGGCTTCTTGCGATTGCGACGCGCTGCTTCTGACCGCCGCTCAGCTGCATAGGCTTTGCGTTTATGTAAGGAGCCATTCCGACTTCCTTCAGGTGCTTGATTGCGCGCTGGAACGATTCTTCCTTTGAAAGATGAAGCACTTTTCTCGTGCAGAGCATACAGTTCTCAAGGACAGTGTAGTTGTTGAAAAGATTGAACGACTGGAAGCACATTCCCACTTTTGAGCGGAACGTGTTTATGTCCTTCTGAACGTCGCGGACTTCCTTTCCGTGGAACAGGACTTTGCCTGATGTCTGCCGCTCAAGCTTGTTGATGCAACGGAGCAATGTCGATTTTCCGCTTCCCGACGAGCCGAGAATGCAGATGATTTCCCCTTTCTCGATGTCTATGTCGATTTTCCGAAGAACCTCATGCTTCCCGAACGATTTGCTCAAATCCTTGATTTCGATTATTTTCTCCGCCATTTTTCTTCCTCCTGATTGGTCTTCGCTATTCTTCGTCGCTCATCATCAGTCATCATCGTTGAGGTATTCGACTGCGAGGACGTAATCGGCCTTGTCAGCCATTCTCTTTTCCATGAAGTTGAATAGCTTGTTGAAGATGAAGCACAGGACGAAATAGATTGCCGCGATTACAAGGTACGACTCGAAGTATTTGTAGTAGTTTCCGCCCACAGTCTTTGCCGCCATGAAAAGCTCTTTTACGGCGATGACATTCAGAACTGAAGTCATTTTCAGGTTCGTAAGGAACATGTTTGCCATTTCGGGGATGATGTTCTTGAACGCCTGCGGAAGAACGACATAAATCATCGTCTTTATCGGGCTCATTCCCATCGCCCATGCGCCTTCCCTCTGACCTTTGTCGATTGAGCCGATTCCGCCGCGGACTGTCTCCGCCATGTACGCGCCCGTGTTCAGAACCGTGACGAGGATTCCTGCGAAAACCGCCGTCATGTGCGCGCCCACGCTCGTCTGCCGCAAGCCGTAATAGATAATCATCGCCTGGACAATCATCGGGGTGTCGCGGAAGATTTCGACGTAGACTGTCGTGATGCCTTTCATGCAGCGCATGAATGTTTTTTTCACCGGATTGTCGTGCTGGCTGATTTCGGAATCCTGAACTACGCCAATCAGGAATCCGAGGACGAATCCCAGAATCGTGCCGACAACGGCAATGTAGAGCGTAATCAATGTTCCTTCTATGAACATATCCGAGTATTTCTGAGCCAGAAAGAATACCCAGCCGAATGTGTTTGTAGGGCTTGTTTCCATTTTTTCTCCGAAAACAGGCAGGAATCATTTTTTCGATTGTCGTTTGATTTTTTTTCTGGATGATTCCTGCCGAAACTTTTTAGTTTGCCGCAGGCTGCTGCGTGATTGATTTTTCCATCAGAGCGTCCATCTTTGCCTTGTCGTTCCAGCCAAGCTCGTCCATCGCCTTCTGGAGCTTGTCGCGGAGTTTCGTGTCGTCCTTGCGTGTCGCGATGCAGACATTCACCATAGGTCCGTCGCCAACGAAGCCGTCATCCTTGTCGAGCTGGATGATTTTCAAGCCCTTGTTCGTCATAAGCGCGCTCTGCGCAGTCGGAAGGTCGACGATTGCAACGTCGGCAACTCCGTTCGACACAGCCATGAAGCATTCGGAAGTCGTCTCGAAGTTTCCCGATTTTATGCCGCCAGGAATCTGCTCAAGAAGCGGAATCCAGCCGGTTCCGAGCTGAGTCGTAACTCGTGCGTCTTTTCCTGCCATGTCGCTCAATCCCTTTACGTCCGCAAAAGCTCCGTCCGCCTTCACGACGATGCAGTTGTCGCGGTAGTAGTACGGAGTGGTGAACGAATAAGCAAGCTCGCGCTCAGGAGTTTTTCCCATGCCGGCGATGATGCAGTCGTAGTCTCCTACGTCCATGCTGATTCCGATCGAAGACCATTCGCTTTTGTGAATCTCCAGATCCATTCCGAGATGGTCGGCGAGCATTTTCGCGACCGCAACGTCGTAGCCGTATGCGTAGTATTTCTCGCTGAATATCGGGATTGCCGGCGTTCCGTCCGGTGTCTTGTCCGAAGTCTGCGTCCAGTTGAACGGAGCGTACGCGCATTCCATTCCGACCCTGAGAACCGGCTTTGAAGATGCCGTATTTTTATCTTTACAACCCGTGAAGGCCGCCGCCGAAACAAGAGCCAATGCCAATGCCGTTCTTCGTGCGATTTCAGCAATTCTTGATTTTTTCATTTTCTCACCTCGCTAAAAATTGATGTTCGCATAAAAAAAAGACGCTTCGGACTTTTCCCAAAGCGTCTTTGCTTTTGATGTTTATAATCTACCAATCTGCAAAAATCATTTCATTGTTCATTCTGCACAACCAAAATGTACAAATTAGACAAACATCATTTTCTTCACATAAATGCAGTTCAGGATATCAAGGAATTCGATTGAGTCGTCAAGCGAAAAGCCGAGCAGCTCCTCGATTTTGTTCAGCCTGTACTGCATCGAATTCCTATGGATGAACAAATCGTCAGCGGCCGCGGAAACCGAAAATCCGTTCAGGTAATACGCCCAGCACGTTTCCACGAGGTCGGTGCCGTTCGCATGGTCGTAGGCTTCAAGGGGGAGCAGCTTTTCCGTGCAGTAGTCGAAAATCTCCGCCTGGTTTCCGCTGCTGAACATGAATTTGTACAGACCGAGAACGCTCGCGCTGATTACTTTCCTGTTGCGTGAATGCGGGAGATAGTCCTTTTTCGGAATGAGATTCTTTGCCTGCTGGTAGCTTTTCGACAAGTCAGCAGGATTCGAGCAGACCGGCCCCAGAATGCACGTGCTTCGGATGTTCCCCTTGAAACGCGGAAGCTCGTCCAGATTCTTGAGGACTTTCTCGATTTCCCTTTCCGCGGATTTGTCCTGCTTCTCCTCAAAAAGAAGAACGAATTTGTTGAGGAATTTCATGAAGAGCGGACGGCATTCCATATTCTCGACGTCGCGGTTCAGGCAGTTCGCGTAATATTCATAATTGTGCTCGTCAGTCTCAAGGTTCACGCCGTATGTTCTGTCAACGACGATGATTCCGACCCTGTACGGCTTTGAAAAATCGAGGCTGAACTGCGCGGAAATCTTTTCCACATAACGCTCGTTGATGTCGTACCCGAAAAGCAAGTTGTAAAGATAATCGCCCGTCTTCTTTATTTTGATTTCATCCGCAAGAAGTATTTTTCCGATGCTCTGGTCGATGTCCACAAAGCTCGCGCCTTCCCAGCGGACGTAGAACAGCGGAATGTTCACCTCGTCCGCCCATTCCACAAGCTCCGCCGGCAATTTTTCCCTGTCTTCCATTACGGAAACGCCAAGCCCGCTTATTCCAAGCTCGTAAAGCTCATGCGCTGAATCGACCGCTTCCTTCATGTCGAACCGCACGTAATCGACGACGATGAGCGCGAAATTCCCCCGGCTCATGTGGTCCGCATACGGGCGCGTCTGGCAGAGGTACGTCCACGAAACGACCCTGTCCAATCCTTTTTCGCCTGCTACCAGCTCAACTCCGTCAAGATTGAGTTTCAGAATATCCTTGCACGTTATCATTTTCTTCCTTTTCGTTTTTCATAAAAAAAACGCCTGCCCCAAAAAAGCATTCCCGAAGGATTCCTTTTTGGAACAAGCGTCTTTGCGTCGTCCCGCTAATTTAAACGGTACTTTTGATGATGGCAAGTGGATGTATTTTGAATGATGAAAGCCGGCTGAATGAAGACTTGGCGTTTTTCCGAAGCTCGTTCTGCTATTCTGCCGATTCTGTTTTGTGCCAGTTTTCTTTGAATGTGCTGATGTTCGCTTTCAAAAATCTTTTCCAGAAGACGATTTGGGCAATGCAGAGAGATGCGAAAAAGGGAATGCCAGCAGCTCAAACAGATTTTTCATAAAAATCTTTCCCCCGTTTTTCAAAAGAAAGCGCAGTACATTACGAACGCGAAGAATTCGAGCGGAAAACCGGCAAAGAACGCGATTTTTCCGGGAAGGGAAAAGGTTTTTCCTCGGATTTTGCAGATTATCCACGAGACGAGCGTGATAACGGAGAAAAGCGGGATGAAGACGACCCAAGAGAACCAGAAGAACACAAAGAAAAATTCCCGCGCAAAACTCTGTTGCCGCCACACAGTTTCCGAGACAAACGCGAACACGGCGCAGACGAGGGCCACGACAAAAAGGAATGCGGCATGCGCCAGTCCCAGTTTCAAAAATCCGCCTTTCATTTCTCTCCCCGAAAACAAAATATCAGTTTTTATCCCTTTTCGCCACAATTGCCGAAAAAGAGGGGAGGGCGATTGAAAAAAATCGCCGTCGGAAACATAATGAAACCTGTTCGGAAACACGCGTTTTTGGAACAGGAAGCCTTGAAATCGTCATTAAAAAAAGGGGAAATGTAAATGTCAGGTAAAAAAGATGAGAATGCAAAACGGAAGCTGCGGAGGCTGTTCTTCGGCGCGCTCATGCCGCTTCTTCTCGTTACGTTCGTTTCGGGGTTCGTGTTCCTCGCGGTGTCGAAAATTCAGACGAACCGGTTTGTCATCAGCGAGTCTAAAGGCGCAATCGCGGAGCTGAACGGGAAAATCACGGATTATATTGCGCCTGCCCTCATAAACATCAACGATTTCGTCATTCTTTTCCGCACCTCCCAGGAGAAGGACGTCCTCGACGCGCTCGTGCACGGGTTCGCGGAAAACATCACGTATTCCCTTTCCTTTTATTTTGCCACGGCGGAATCGCGATTCGAGCCGGACGGATTCTACGTCGATTCATCCGACTGGACGCCGCCCGATGACTGGGTTCCGCAGAAACGCCCCTGGTTCATAGAAAGCCGGAACAATGACGGTTTCTGCTACGAAAGCCCGTACATAGACGATATGACCGGAGGGCTGTGCGTGAGCTTGTCGCACAAAGTCAAGGATGCCGACGGAAAATTTGCGGGTGTCGTTGCCGTCGACCTTCTGATGAAGGATTTGGCGGACATGGTTTCGTCCGTCTCGGTGTCGGAGCACGGAAAGATATATCTCCTCCTTTCCGACGGGACGTACCTTACGAACGAGGACGAGTCGAAGGTCACCAAGGCGAATTATTTTGCGGATTCGCCGTTTTCCGCCTCGGACTACCTCGACGGGAACCTTCATGCCCTCATTTCCGACGGACGGTATTTTGCGTCGGGGAGAATCGGCGCGACTCCGTGGTATATTGTCGTCGAGGGACCGATTACTGATTTTTCCGGCGCGACGATGCGGAAAATCATCCTGTTCGTTCTCATCCTGTTCGTGTTCAGTATTTTTGCCTCCGTCCTCAATGTTTCGATGATAAAAGGAATGAGAAAGGGCGAGAAAGGAATCGGAAAGCAGATTTACGACGAAACGCAGAACCTCGCCGTGTCCGCACAGGAGAACGCGAGCACGGCGCAGGAGCAGAGCGCGGCCGTCAAGGAAATCGTCGCGACGATGGAGGACTGCGCGTTGCTGAGCGAGGACATATCGACGAAAATTACCGACGTCTCGTCGCTCGCGCTCAAAACAAACGGCGACATCGCGGAGGGCGTCGACCTTATCGAGGGAAACGTGTCGCAGCTCCATAAAATTGCCGAGGCAAACACGATGACAATCGAGGGAATTCGGGAGCTCGGCGAGAAAATCACGAACATCTGGGACATCGTCACTCTCATCAATTCCGTCGCGGATCAGGCGAAGATTATCGCTTTCAATGCCGAGCTTGAGGCGTCGAGCGCGGGCGAGGCGGGAAAGAATTTCCATATTGTCGCGACAGAAATCCGCCGCCTTGCAGACGGAATCATCGACGGGACGAAGGAAATCAAAAGCAAAATCGGCGAAATCGAGAAAAGCTCCGACACGCTCATCATCATGAGCGAAAGCGGCACCGCCGAAATCGCGGGAGGCGTCGAGCGGGCGAACATGCTGGAAGACAAATTCGCGAGCATGAAAAACGCGAGCGAAATCACCGCGGAGCGCGCCGAGAAAATAACCGCAATCATAAAGCAGCAGACTTCCGCGACAGAGCAGATTCTCATGACGCTGAAGCAAATTTCAGCCGGCGTCGAAAATTTCTCGCAGGCAACGAACAAAATATCGAGCGCCTCGCAGGCTCTGAAGAACATCGCCGAAGGTTTGAGCTGAACGCATTTTCAAAAAGCGAATTTTTGTATGCAGTCGAGATGCTGAAGCAAGTTCAGCATGACGTGCTGAATTGTCATTCCGAAGTGTTTCAGAATCTCTTTTCGACATTTTCAAAAATATTCCTGCTCAAATGAGATTTTTGATTTTACAAAACTGTGGTGAACGACTTCAAGAGAGCGCAAATCAAGCGCGGTGAGCCAAAAATCTTCTATTGTGCTGACACTGCTTTCGCCAGAATTGCCCATTCCGATAAAAACAAGATACGGCTTTCCGTCTTTTTCAATGATGTCGAATCCCCACTGGACACTCGAAAGCGCAAAAAGTTCTTTTTCGTCCTCAAAAGATTTTCCATTGTTTTTGAAAACTTCCCGCTCTCTTTTGAATATTTTTATCGTGTAATTCGACGGAAGGCGCGCAACGGAAGTCCAATAAAGTTCTGCAACGATTTTTTTGTCTTCGATTTCGCGCTCGATTTTTTGCACGTGGTCGCCAGAGATGCCCAAAAACGAATAGTCGAACGCTGCCATTTGCTCGATTCTCTCGGCGCTAATCCATTGCTGTTGCTCATCTGTCAAATCGTAGCTGTAGCGGGAATGCGCAGAGGCGATTTTTCTCCACGCTTTTTCTTTTGCGCTGAAGGAAAGCAGGTTGTATGAAGAAAGGCGTTTGTTGTCAAAATTGCGCTCGATTTCAAGAAAAAGCGTCTCTTTTTTGTTCTGCACGGGATAAACCAAGCCGCACTCGCCTTTTGCGCCGTTCGCCGAAAAATAAATCTTCCACTTCTTCGCCTTTTTGTCAAAGCGGAAAATGCGAAAATACGCAAAGCCGCCGCTTCCTTCAAGGCTCATCATCGAAAGCATTTTATCTTTTATGCCGTCAAGGTGAATCGGCGTGCAATAAAGGTTTTGCTTTTTGGTGAGCTCGACGAAATCGGGGTGGAACTCCTCTTTTTCGCTCTGCGGCGCGTCGATTGTGTTGTAATTCAATTCGCTCTCAAAGTCCGCGTATGTTGTGTATTCGCTGTTTTTGACGACTTCTGCAAAATGCAGCACGTTCGGCACGAGCGACTTTGCAGACAAAGACGAAAGCGCAAGCATATAAAGCAGTGCAAAAAATATCTTTTTCATTTTTCCTCCGTTTTTTGCCAATTCTCTAAAACCGTATGTTCGCAAGGGAAAATTCGATTTTGTATCCTGCAAGTTTCTCGAATTCCGCATTCACCTTTTTGTAATCAAAATACCAGGCGTGAATCTTGATTTTTTCTTTTCCGCGATGATTTGAAATCTTCCATATAAATTCTTGTGCGCCCCACTTTGGATAGCACATGCCCATTTTGATTTTTGTTTTTGCCGAAATTTCGATTTTGTGATGAAAGAAAAACCAGTTTTGATAATCCAAAAGATTTCCGGAAATTGTGATTTTCTTTCCCAACGGAACAAACAAAAAAAATGAAGCCCAAAAGCAAATCACACGCAAGAAAAATTGAAGAAAAATGTTCTCTCAGAAGCCCAAAAAATGCTACAAGAAAAAATATTCCGAGGAGGACATAAAAAATATTCGTGAAGCTTTTCAGTTTTGCTCGTATGATAATTTTGTTTCGGTTCATTTTTCCTCCGTTTGTAAAAATCAGTCAAAATAACTGACTTCCGCCGATTTATAATTTCCGTCGTCGTCAAAATAAATACAAAGCTCCCAGCCGCTTATAAAGCCGTCCGCTTTCAAGAAATACGAAATCTCTTTTTCCAGAACGCGCTCCTCCACTGCAGGACGACCGAGCAAAGTTAGAACTTCGTTTTTGTTCGGCTTTTCCGCGTCCAGCTTGGCGATAAGCGAAGTCGTCATTTGGTAGCGGCGTTTGCCTTTCTGCCATTTTTGCGCGTCGAAGTCAATCTGTTTTTGGCACGCTGCAAAAATCACGCAAAATAAGAAAATCAAAATCAGTTTTTTCATTTTTCCAACCGTAACGTTTTGTATTGGATTGTCAAAAGAGCTGTTGATGAGCGCCCGTGCTTTTGCTTTTCGTAATAAAAAAACACCAGCGAAAAATATTTTTTCCCAAACTCAGAATAAATGTCCTCGTAGCCATATTCTTGAGCAATCACGTTTTTATTTAAGCGCGAAATATGCCCATTCTGCTTGACGGAGTTGAACGAAACAATTTTTCCGCCGTCAAAAATAAGCCGTACCGCCTCACCCGATTGAGCCAAATCCAAATCAAAAATCACTTTGCTTCGTTCTTCGATTATTTTGAACTTTGAATCGTGCAGTTTGTCATAAATCTTCAAAAACTCACTTTCGGATTTTATCCGCTCAAAATATTCAGCCAAATCTTTTTGAAAACGCTCATCGCCAAAATCAAGAAAATAATGCCGCAGTTTTTTGGATTTTCTGATGTTGCCGTGAGTTAAAAGCGCGTTTTTCATTTTTCCACCGTTTTCAGCGTCTTTTTGATTTTCATGCTCATAAGCGGCAACACGTTTTCTTTGACAAAATAAATCCATTCGTCATCGCCCGAAGCAAGAACGGCTTTGAGGTACGGAACGACTTTTTTGTCGTCAAAAATCATTTTGCCCAACGCTACCTTCGCCACTGGCCAGTTCATATCCATAAAGCATTCCAGAAGTCCCGCATAAAGTTCAGGATTTGTCCGAAGCTCCAGCTCCGTGATTTTCTCGATTGAAGCAACGTCGAATTTGTCGCGGCACAGGATAAAATGAAAATTCGCGTTGTCGAGAAGCTTGTATTTTTTTAGTGGCTCGTCCGCATCCAAAAGCGGGCGATTGATTTTGAGTGCGGTTTTGATTAAACCAAGCAGCTCAGTTTTGTCTTTCATGCCGCCCCGCACGATTTTCAAAAACGATTTTGAGCGCTCTTTGCTGAGCGGATTTGAATCGCCGGGAACTGAATAGCAGCCGAAGCCGTCGAAAGAAATGCGCAAAAGATAAATCAGCCCGTCCTTTTTTGCAAAATCCACAAAAACGCTTCCGTCAAAAAGCGAAAAGCAAAAATCGCTCGGTCGGGATTCTGGCATTTTGCAGAGGCAAATCTCGCAGTTGTTAAGAAGCTCCTCAAAATCAGAATTCATCTTTGTCCAACATTGGCGCGACAACGGAAAAAGCTGCTGCTCGATTTTGGAGAGTTCTGCTTCAGAGCAAATGTTCTGCAACGATTTAAAAATCCCAGATTGGACAAGGTTCTTTTTGTTTTCATCGTTTCCCGCCTCAAAAAGCAAATCTTCTATAAAATGAAGATATTTTTCAATCGGCTCGTTTTTTCTGATTTTCTGCGTTATGAATTGTGCAAAATCACCTGCGGTAAAGAAATCCGCCCAAGCAAAATCTCGTTTTTCAAAGTCGAATTCAGGAAAGTGTTCTGTAATTGAATCGTAAAGATTTTTCATTTTTCCGCTTCTTCCCGCAACCGATAGTTCGTGCTTCTTCCGCCGGCGGTCGGCTCTTTTTCGAGCACTCCTTTTTCTATCAAATCCGCGATGTCGCGAAGGGCGGTGTCAGAGGAACATTTTGCGATTTTTGCCCACTTTGATGAATTGAGAACACCGAACCAGTTTCCGTCGGTGAGTTTTTCGAGCATGAGAGTCTGACGCGGGTTGAGTTGAACACCGCAGAGCCTATTGCGGAACGAGTATTTTTTGAGGACATTTTCTGTTTCTATGCAGCTTTCATCGAGGGCTTTTTGCAGACACTCCAAAAACCAGATAAGCCACTCTGTAATGTCGGGCGAGCCGTGCTGGGTGCGTTCCAGAACATCGTAGTAATTTTTTTTGTCGAGCGAAATCTGATTCGACATGCTGTAAAAACGAAGATTCGTTCGGTCGCTCCGGCAAAGCATCATGTCCGAAATCGTTCGCGCGATCCGGCCGTTTCCGTCTTCAAACGGGTGAAGCGTAACGAACCACAAATGAGCAATCGCCACGTTTACAAGCGAATCCCCTGATTTTGACTTCTCGTTGAGCCAGTTCAAGAAAAAATGCATTTCTTCTGGGATTTTTTCGGCAGTCGGGGCTTCATAATGAACTTTTTCCATTCCGATTGCGCCTGAAACAACCTGCATCGCTCCCGACCGATACTGTGCCACCTCGATTTTATTCATTCCGCTGTAGCCGGTTGGAAAAAGACATGCGTGCCATGAGAAAAGCCGTTCTTTCGTAAGCGGATTTTTGTAATTCTGCGTGGCATCGAGCATCATTTCGACCACAGCATCAACATTTCTGTCCGTATTAACAGCGATTTGCTTTTGAAGGCCCAGACGGCGTGCGATTGACGAGCGAACCTGTTCTTTATTGAGAAGGAATCCTTCAATTTCGCTTGATTTTATGACATCGGCGGAAATGCTTTCAAGGATTTTGTCTTCTTTTTGAGAAAGCCCCAATGCTTCCATTTTTGAAAGCAGCTTTCCCTGTGAAATATGGCAACATTCCAAAAGCCCGGAGATTTTTTGAGAATCATAAGTAAAATGCTGCCAATTTTCGTACTCGTAGATATACATAGCCGCATTCTAAAAGATTATGCGGAGATTAGCAATTTATTCACCGCATTTTTTGCGGTGAATAGACAATTATTCACCGCAAGGCTTTAAAAGAAGAAAAATTTCTTTTTCCGTTTTGTATTCAATTGATTGATTATTTTTTCCTGCAAAATCTTTAAGACCTCATTCCCATCGCTAAGATTTTCGTTCCTTAGGCAAAATCCTATCAATTCCAAATTTTCACTAATTTCATTCAGCATGATTTTACATTTTCCTTCAAACCAATAGTTTCTTTGGGTATATTTTCCAAAAAGCAAGTATTCTTTTAAAGTTGGATTCCCCGCCCAATTTGACTTAAAAAGCAATTTCGGGAACTTTATTTCAGTATTGAGCGTAATTTCTGAAAACTCATCAATTTGCATAAAAGCTTTGCAATATTCAATATATGTGCGATGAATTTCAGAAAGCTGATTGTAATCGTAATAATCCGAAGCAATTACAACATTGATTGATTCGGCTAGTCTTTGCAGTGAAGCAATAAATTCTTTTTTCAAATCAGGTGTAAGCTTCATTTGTTTTCCACCTTCTTTGCAAAAAATCTTCGCAAACGTAGTTCCTCGTTTTCGCTCATATATTTCAATGCTTCCTCGTCAAAATATTTTATGTGGTACGGATAAATGTCGTTCAGCTCGCCGTCGATGTATTGCAGGCAGAAAATGATGTTCCCGGAAACCAACTCTTCAAGAAAATCAAGATACGAAAACTCTATGTAAAAGCCGTCCTTGTTGTCAAAATAAAAATTATCGTGGCAATGCCAGGCACCGCTAAAAGTGATTCGGTTGTCATTCTCCGAGGGACAGTTGAACACATACATGCGCACGTCGTCAAAAAGCCTGACAGAAAGCACGCCGCCATCTTCCTCAATTTCTAAGTCATAATCGCTCAAAAAACTTTTTATCAAATCAAAATCGTATATCATTTGTTTTTCACCCGCAAAAAACGGATTTATTCATCGCTAACGCGGATTCTTAGTTAAATTCCGCAGTGCATTATGCACTTGTCTTCAACCTTTGCTTTTGTGAACAAGTTAATGAGAGATTGCAATTTTTTCAGCATTTTTTCTTTGCTGATTTTTAGCATCTCGTAATGTCCGTCTTCATAATACCCTGCGGCATTTGGCGTTTCTGAATATTCAGTAATGTACTCCCCTTTTAGATGAATTTCATCAGGTGCAAATGTGAAAATTCCCAAAAGATGTTCAAGAAATTTAATAATATCGCTCAATTTTTCATTAGGAATTTTTGTAACGCCATAATAGCACAAGCCTTCTACATCGTCGTTTGTGCACGGATTGTGCATCGTGAAAAAGCTTATAAAATCCGCAAAATATGAAATATAATCGTCGTGAACGGAAACATACTCAAATGTATCCTTGTTTTCAAAAAAATCCGATGTCAGATTAGTCCAGTTCGATTTATTCAAATCACCAACAATTACAAATTCGTGGTTTAAGCTCATTTTTCCTCCGTTTGTCATACGTCATACTGAACTTGATTCAGCATCTGCGTTTGCTGAGCGAAGTCGAAGCATGGATTCCGAAACGAGTTCGGAATGACGGGCATTTTCATTTTACATTTCTGAATGAAGTTCGTTTGTCAAAACCGTGGTTCACAGCCTTGTCAACGTCCGAAAGCCCCGCACTTTCTGCGCTCACATCGTTTTTTGAAGCAAGCAGATACTCGTCAATCCCACAATAAATCTCTTCGGGCGGAATAATCGAAGCAAAGCCCGCGCCGCGCAAAATCGGGATTGGACATCTTTCCAGCTCACCAGAAAGATTTAGAAGCGGACGAAAATTGCAGTTTGACAAATTCGCCTTGCGCCACTCTTCCGCCGAAAGTTTGTCCACCGCAAAAGCCTGCGAGCTAACCGTGTACAGATTCAACGGCTCGCCTTTGTATTCGTACCATTTCCGTGCGCAAAGCAATTCCATTGAAAAATCAAGAAGCAAATAATTTTCATAGCGGAGCTGCTTCAATTTTATCACGAAAAAGTTAAAACCTGCGGCAAGCACAATCAAAAGAAACGGTTCTCCGCTCTTTTTCTCCCACGAAAAAAAATTGTACGGAAAAAGCGGAATAAAGCCCTTTTTCCCGTTGACAATTCGATAGCAGCCGTCGCCACAATTGATTGCGTCGCAAAGAACTTTCTTTGAAAGAAGCACAGAGCCGCGCCTGTCAAAAACAACTTCGTCATCGCCGCCGTTCTGTTGCCAAAGATAATCGTAATAATCGCTGTTTCTGTCAATTATTTTCATTTCTCCTCCGTTTTTATCTGTAACCGCTACAAATATCTTCCTGCCAGCTGCGCAATTTTGCCGACGAGTTTGTATGAGATTATTTTACACAAAAAATCAGTGAATTTTCCGTATTTACGATAAAACAAGTTGAATGTAAGATAAGCGGCCCTTTGCACCTTGCAGTCTGGAAGCCGCTTCAAAATATTTTTGAGGCTGTAGACATTGCGGTAAATCCAAAGATAGCCCTCGTACAATTCTTCTGCGCTCATGTTTTTTGGCTTGTAAACAACGTGCGCCGTGTTATATTTTGAAAAATCCGTCGATGTGATTCTGTCCGCTTTTTTCAGTTCCTCGTAAACTTTCGTTCCGGGATAGGGCGTGAGAATATGCGAAGTCACGGTTTCGATTTTGTTTTTTACAATCCAGTCCAGCGTCGTTTTGAATGTTTCCGTGCTGTCGCCGTCAAGCCCGAAGACAAAACTTCCATGAATCATAATTCCGCGTCTGTGGATTTCAGAAATCGCGTTCTCATAGTTTTTGATGTTGTTCTGAACTTTATGCACGTTTGAAATGGATGAAGGGTTTATGCTCTCAAATCCGATGAAAAGACTTTTGCAGCCAGCTTCTTTCATCAAATCCAAAATCTCGCCGTCGTTCGCGACATTTATTGAAACAGCGGCATTCCACTTGATTTTTAAGGGCTTCAATTTTTCAAGGAATTTTCTTGTCCATGCAGGATTCCCGATAAAATTGTCATCGATGAACATTATGTGCCGCAAATTTATTTTCTTTATGTCTGCAAGAACATCATCAATATTTCGGTTTATGTATTTGTGATTTTTTGAGCTGTTATAGCAAAAATCACAACGAAAAGGACAGCCCCTGCTTGTATGAACGATGTTCGTATATAGATATTTGGATTTTTTTACAAAATCATAAGCCGGGGAAACTATGTCGTCCGCGCTGAAATTTTCTTTGCAACGGTAGATTTTCTTTAAGCTCTGCGTTTGCGCGTCTTTTATGATTTCTGGCCAAGTTCCTTCCGCATCCCCGATGCAGAGTGAATCAAACGCGGCTGGCGGAATAAAATCCGGCGCGCTCGTTATCTGGATTCCTCCCGCAACGACTGGAATCCCCTTTTCCCTGAACTTCCTGCTGATTTCAATCGCGCGGTTCAGAACATCAACCGTAACCGAAATACCGACCAAATCAGGCTTGTCATCAAAATTGATTTTTTCGATATTTTCATTTTCAAGAACAACTTTGTGCTCGTCTTTTAGAATGCTGACGATTGTAAGAAGCCCCAAAGGCGGTGCCATTCTGGCTTTTAAGTCCGTGTCCATCGGTCGTCGCAGCATTTTTGGCTGAATGAGTTTCACATACATTTTTTCCTCCGTTTATCATGCGTCATGCTGAACTAGTTTCAGCATCTGCAATATAGACCCTGAAACAAGTTCAGGGTGACGGGCTTTGTGTTAGTTTTTCTCCGTTTGTCATGCCGAAACCACCGCAAAAGCCGCCTTCCTTGCCGTAAGGATTCTGGCTTTTTAAAAAGCGGGCAATCCTTATTGTAAGGAACGATGGCTTTTTGGAAAACTGCGAATCCTCAAAATAAGGAATGCCGACTTTTGCAAGAGCGGTTTTCCTCAAAATAAGGATTTCTGGCTTTCTGCAAATCTGCCTTTCCTTAAAATAAGGAACGCCGTTTTTTGAAACTTCCGATTTCCTTATCGTAAGGAAAGCCCTAATACACCCAGCCACGCTCTTCAAAAGTGCCATAATCAAAAAGCAGAACGTTGTGCAACGCTGAAACATCGTGCTTTCCTCCGTTTGTCATGCTGAACAAGTTTTCAGCAACTGCGGTTGCTGAGCGAAGTCAAAGCATAGACCCTGAAACAAGTTTAGGGTGACGGGTAGTTTTCAGTTTTCCTCCGTTTGCTCGCTCAAATAGCCAAAGCCCCTGTAAAGCGCATTTGAAGTTTGCAAAAAATAGTGAAAGTTTTGCGAATACTCGCTTGTGACGCAGAAAATGCCGTTTTTTTGAGTGTATGTGCCATCAATATCATAGATTCTGCATTTTCCGTCGCTGAAAAATATAAACTTCGGCTTGTCAAATCGGTTTTCTCCCCACGCACTCGCAAGTTTCCGCGCTTTTAAGGCTGCCCGAACGAGCACTACGGAATCATCGTACATGAACCACACTTTTGTGTTCGGGATATAAACAAGCGCTCTGCAAGTTTCTTCGCCTTTTACAAGTATGTGCCCAGTTTTTCCGTCGTAGACAAACGTTTTATACTCGTCCTTCTTTCTGTGCATTATTCCAAAGGGATTTTCTTCGCTTTCTTTGCATTGTTCCACCAAGAATTCCTGACAAACGCCCTCTGTTTCAGAAATGAATGAAAACCGCTCTTCTGAGAACGGACTGTTCATCACAAGAACCGTTCCTGCGCTGATTTTTTCCTTGATTTCAAAATCTTCTGCAAACAACGGAGCAAGAAGTGCAATCGAAAGCAGATAAAAAAAGAAAATCAGTTTTTTTATTTTTACTCATAAAAAATCCTTATCAAAAATCTATTTTGTGCCTCTCCGTGAGTGCCGAGAGCAACCACAAAACGGATGCTGTTGTCCTCACACTCACTTGCGGAAATCAGAAACAGCGTTTTATCCAAATCTTTTGCGAATTCAATTTTCATTTTTGAAGTCTCTCGTTTTTTGCCATGTCGTATTTCCAGAGCCGAGCGCGTGAGAACAGACCGAGCGATTCCAGCACGAAGCCGAATGTCGCAGGGAAAATGTCGTTTTTGATGTTTTTGAGCTGAAAGAGCATTATTGCTCCGAAAACCAAGAACGCGTAAGTCAAAAACTCAAAGTGGAAAAATCGCTCTTTCGCGAGGTAAAAAACAAACGGCAACACACAAAGCAAATGTCCCAAAACCGAGACGAGCAGGACTTCAGCGAGCCCTGACGTGAAAAGCGGCTGTTGGTTCAGACGGCTGTGCACCGCGCAAGAAGCGAACACGCAGGCTGTCGAAAGAAAAAGCGAAAGCAGATAGAAAAGAAAATCATCTTTTTTATTTTTAGTCATTAAAATCTCCTATTTTGTGTGAATGTAGCCCATGACCGCGCCGTCTTTTTTGCGGATTTTGATGTGAGCCACGCCACCAACCCAGCCTTTGGGCAAACTGCCGTTAACATACCAAAAGCCTTCGTGCTCGATTGCAGTGTACGGCTTTTGTTTCTCGATTTTGTCCTTGCCGTAAACACCAGACAAAATTGCAACGGCGATTTGAATTGCAGTCTCGCTGTCGTTCACCAAATCCTTGTTGTCGCTCGTCAAAAAATCCAAGTGCGTAAAATCATCGTGCTCAAAAATCGGCGGGACAATCTTTTTGGACTGATTTATCTCGTCAGCAAAAACGCTTGCAATCGAGAAACACACAAGAAAAAGAAATACTGTTTTTCTAAAAAAAATCATTTGAATAAATCCTCCGTATGAAATTTGCATCTAAAATAATTGTCTTGGATTTTCAGAACGCTGTCCAACGAATTGACGAAAGATTGCTCAAAATCCTCGTTGCGCCCTGTTGATTGTGATTGAGAGCGCGATTGTTTGAAAAGCAAATCCAGATTGTTGTTTTTGTCGTAGACGATTACGCTGTAATAGCCCGCAGAAGTCCAGACAATCCCCGAATATTTCCCAAACTCACTGATTTTCTCAGACTTTTTGCCGTTGAAAACATAGTCGTCGAGTTCTGTTTTGTACGCGCCAAACTCAAACAAAAGCGAAAGCCGCTCGGACAAATCGATTTTCAGCATACCGAACGAAAGCAGCACGGAAAGCACAATCGGTAGAAAATAGCGGATTTCTTTTAGCGACTTGCGTTTTATGCAGTTGAAAACGACAAGCCAGAAATTGACAAGAATTATGAGTGCCGAAAGCAAATAATACAGCAATAAAAGATAAACGCTTTCCCGCGAAATCTGAAAAGAAAATAGCGTTAAGCCAAGCAAAACCGCGTTTGTGCCAAACAGCACGATTTTGAAATACAGCCGCTCCGCCCTGCCTTTCAGCAAAAAATATGGAAGAAAAATCGCAAATACCGCGAAAAAAAGAAAAAGCAACATCATTTACCTCCGTTTGTCATGCGTCATGCTGAACTCGTTTTCAGCATCTGTGTTTGCTGAGCGAAGCCGAAGCATGGATTCCGAAACGAGTTCGGAATGACAGATTTTACTATCAGCATATCGTTTGCAACACTACCTTTTGTTTTACTGCAAAATTCCCCCCATAATTCCAACTTTTACAACCTTGTTTTTGCTTTCCAAGAAGATGATAATAAAAGCACAACCGCGGTAAAACTTTACAGGAGCTATATATGATTCTCAACTTACTTTTATCGATTATACCGATTTGTGCTTCCACAGTTTTGGCTAGTCTTGTTGGAGGTGGCACGCTTTATTCAATCTTGGACTACATTTCATTCATTGGCGTTTTGCTGCTTTTTTCGGTGGCAATTTTCATTTCTGGATACGGAAAAACTTTTTGCAGGATATTTTCTACAAAGAAAAAGTTTCAGGCTTTGAACCTTCAGGAATTGCAAAAAACAGATTTGGCACTTGAGTTTGCAAGCAAGATTTTGTTTTACACAGCAATGCTAATTCCAATTTTGGTCTTGATTTACACGCTGGCAAATTATTACAACACGCCCGAAACATTGGCTCATATTGGACCAAATTGCGCAGTTTTGATATTGAGCCTGCTTTATCTTTCACTTTTTGAAATGATTATAATCACCTTAAAAGCAAAAGTCCGAAAATCTGTGATTTTGTATATGGCTGAGCCGAGCGAAAGAACTCAAAGCAAAGAAAAACGTTCTTCAAAATCAATTTTTAAAATGATTTTGGGCGTTGCTTTGTTCTTGGCAGTGTGCTTTCTTTACGGTTGGATTTCTGGAGTTTATGCTTGGGGAGAAAATTCTTTGTTTGACTCAATTTTTGACATTCCATTTCTTTTGATTATGGCGATTTATGTTCTTCCTTTGATTGCAGTTTCTCAAAATTTGGGCACCCTGTTTGAAGGCATAAAAACTGTTTTTTCAGAAAAGAAAATCACAATCAGCCAGAAAAATCTTTTCTTAAACGCGGTCAAAACAACAATGTCTTTGAACTGGTACGCGGCTTTTTCTGGAGCTATCTGCGGCTGGATTGCGATTCTTTGCTATCTTGAAAAGCGTTCATCTTTGCCTGCAAATCTTGCTGTAACCATAATCCCATTCTTTTATGCAACTTGCTTGAATCTTTTTCTTTTGCTTGTTGAAATCAGAATCACAAAGGCTGCTGAATAACGATGATTTTAGATTTTTTGATTGTTGCTGTTACAGTTTCGTTTTTGACCTTTTTAACTGCAAACAAAAACAACAGACTTTCCAAACTTAAGCAAAACGCACTTCCATCGGGACTATTGCTTACAATAACACAACTTATGTTCTTTATTTCCAGATTGGATTGTGCTGATGCAAAAGTTCTTGATTTCTACAAACTTGTAGTTTCTGTTTTGGTACGCTTTCGACCGCTTTTGATTGGTACTTTGTTTAGAATCATCTTTGAAGTAGCAGAAGCTATTAAAAACAAGCAGGTTTCAGAAATTAGCGAAAAAACAGAAGTCAAAACAAACGCCTCTGCTTTTGATTTTTCTGTTCTTTCAAGGAGAGAGATTGAAGTTGCACGTTTGGCTTCAAAAGGATACACAAATGCACAAATTGCAGAATGTTTGTACATCAGCACTGAAACGGTTAAAAGCCACATGAATTCGATTTTTGAAAAGCTTGGGCTTTCTTCAAGAAAGGACTTGCTTGGAACACTTTTAAATTAATTTTTATCAATCTATCCGATTTGTACTAATAATCTTTTTGGTTAATATCATAATTGCATCATAACCACCCGTCAAACGGGTGGTTTGCACTTAGCCTATAAGGCTAGGGTCTCAAGCCGAGACTTAAGTCCCTAGCTTTCACATACGTTCAAGCCTATTGCAGTTTGTCACCCGCTGGCTCTTAAAGAGCTGAAACATCGTGCTTTCCGACGCGGATTCTTCTGTCGAACTTTTCGATTTCTGCGCTGTCAGAGCAATTTACGACAAGTGCAGGCTGACTTTGTGCAAAAGAAAATCCACAATATTCAGATGCTCGATTCCGTCGTGGCTTAAATCAATTCTGTCCAAAGAAAGCACATATTTCGGAGAAGCGTCCGTAATCTTGTCGTATGCACCGAATTCTCGCTTTATCGTCTCCTCGGTCGCAAGAAGATATGCGACTTGAATAAAGCATTTTTTGTTTTCTTTGACCGCCACAAAATCAATCTCTCCTTTATACGTTTTTCCAGTAAAAACCGTGAAGCCCTGAATCAAAAGCTCATTGTAAATTATGTTCTCCAGAAAAAAAGTGTCCTCGTAATTTATTGTGTTCGTGTTCAGCGTGCGAAGACCTGTGTCTGTTGCGTAAAACTTATCAGATGTATCAAGCGCGGTTTTTCCGACAATGTTGTATTTTTTGCACGAATGAAGAAGATACGCTTTTTGAAGTTTTTCAAGATAATTGTAAATCGTGCGTGCGCTCACAGATTTTTTGTTTTTCTGAGAATAATAACGCGCGATGTTCTCGGCTGAAAATTCTTTGCCCGCATTCGACATTATGTAAAGCGAAATATCCTTGAACGCCTGCCTGTCGATTTTGCTCGATTTTTTGATGATGTCGCGGTTTATGATGTTTGAGTACAAATTATCCAAAAATCTCTTTATTGAATTTTCTTCCCTAAAACTGAACCGCAGTGGAAAGCCGCCCCATTTGATGTAATCTTTAATGAATTCGTTAGGTTCACATTTAATTTTGTTCAGAGCCAGAAAATCAACGGATTCCTTAAAACTGAACGGAAAAATCTCAAACTCAACGGTACGCCCAGTCAAAAGAGTTGCAAGCTCGCCCGAAAGCATTGTGGAATCGCTGACAGTCACGAAAATGGAGCAATTGAATTTTGAGCGCAGAGATGCAAGCAATTTTTCAAAATTCTTGATGTGCTGAATCTCATCAAGGAAAATATAGTATTTGTCATCGTCAACTATGTGGCTTTTGATTTCCGCGTGAAGCTCATTTGCGTCGGTAATAAACGAATAATCCAAATCCTCAAAATTTATGCTGATAATGTGAGAACCTTTGCCGCCACGCGAAAGAATCTCATCTTTTATAGTTTCCATCAAAACCGATTTTCCCGAACGCCGAGCGCCTGTTATGACTTTTATGAGGTCAACATCGTAATAAGGACGAATAAGTTTTAGATAATCCTCGCGAATAAGTTCCATATTTGCAAAAACTCCTTAAATATTCAGTTTTGTGCAAGAATAAACATTTTTATTTTCATAAAATAACACTTTCAAAGATATATTGCAAGAATAATGATGTATATTTTCAAAAATACAAAAACGATGTTAAAAAGCAAATACGCAAACACAATTTTTGCAAAATTATTTTCAATATCCAGTTTTCCTGCGTTTGCTGAGCGAAGTCGAAGCATGGATTCCGAAACAAGTTCAGGGTGACGGGTAGTTTTCAGTTTTTCTCCGTTTGTTCGCTCAAATATCCGTATCCTCGGTAAAGCGCATTTGAAGTTTGCAAAAAATAGTGAAAGTTTTGCGAATACTCGCTTGTGACACAGAAAATGCCATTTTTTTGAGTGTATGTGCAATCAATATCATTGATTTTGCATTTTCCGTCGCTGAAAAATATAAACTTCGCTTTGCTGAATCTGCTTGTTCCCCACGCACTCGCAAGTTTCCGCGCTTTTAAGGCTGCCCGAACGAACACGACGGAATCATTGTACATAAACCACGCTTTTGCTTCTGGGATAAAAACAAGTGCTCCGCACATTTCATCGCCGTCTACTTTTACGCGCCCTGTTTTTCCGTCGTAATAAAAGGCTTTGTCATCACCTGCCTTTTCGTACATTATCCCAAAGGAATTTTCTTCGCTTTCTTTGCATTGTTCCACCAAGAATTCCTGATAAATTCCCGCAGATTCCGAAGTGAACACGAACCGCTCTTCTGAGAACGGACTGTTCATCACAAGAACCGTTCCCGCGCTGATTTTTTCCTTGATTTCAAAATCTTCTGCAAACAACGGAGCAAGAAGTGCAAGCGAAAACAGATAAAAAAGAAAATCAGTTTTTTTGTTTTTACAGTTGCCTTTTGAAATCGGTGAATGTAAAGTCGCACAGCCCGCAAGCAAAATCATGTTAAAAGTGCAAATCAATGCAAAAGTGACTTTTTTCATATTCTTTCTCCAAAGGCAAAATTATCATATCGGCAAAATCAGTGCAAAAAGAAAAAGCATTGTCGCGCCCACTCTGAGCGGGTTTGAAAGACAGACAAAATATTTCAAAACGCGCGGCAATGATTTTTCGCACAAAACGGCACGCTGCCATTTCACCTGACCGCGCAAGAGCAAAATTTCACAAACCAAAATCGAAAAGCCCACTGCAAAAAAGTCAAACTGCTTTTGGAAAAGACAATCGAACGCGATGCAAAACGGAAACATCAAGAAAAAAGCACCGATAACGTTCACGATGTAAATCGGCAAAAGCCAGTTTTTTGAAACGGTCAGGTTTTCGTCGTCCAGATTTTTCTTTTTTGAAAGCACAATCCCCACAACAGAAGTGAGCAAAAGGTAGAGCGCCAAGAAATACATAATGCTCCAATTGCCTGCAATAAGAAAAGTGTTTCGGTTGTCCCAAGCACGATACAAAAAGAACGCAATCGGGAAAAGCGACATGAGAAAATCAAAAACAAAGTACAAAGTCAAAAATATTTTTTTCATATTTACTTTCCTCAATTCAACTTTGGAGATTATCTTTCCGAGTTTGGAAGATGTCATTTTCGAACAAGTTTTCTGAAATCTATGCTTCTTTTTGCTTAAGTCAGATGCTGAAACGAGTTCAGCATGACAGCGTTTTGTCATTCCGAACTCGATTCGGAATCTGCGCCTTTATTTTACAATTCTACTTCGCCGTCGGAGCATTGCACGCAATCAACACTAATCCCATGATTCCATTCCTCGCCCTTAGCGATACGCTTCCAGTCTTTGACTTTTCCTTTGTATTCAATCTTTTCAACGAAAAAATAGAAAAACGCATGCCGACCAATTGAGCGAAGCGATTTTGGAAACGTCAATGTTTTTACTTTTTTGTGGCAATATTCAAAAGCGTCTTCTTCGATTGACGTCGTTCCCTCTGGAATGACCATATTTTCTGACAAGATTGCGGGATAAAGAAGAGTGCTCTTGTCAAAAGCAAAGCCGTCTTTAATCGTGAACTCCAAGTTTTCTTTTCCGTTCATCACGCGATAATAATTCGACTTTATTTTGAATGTCGAGCCAAGATTTTCGATGTGGGTGTTTTTGAAAGCGTCCTTTTCGATTTCCTGAATTGTATCGGGGATAAAGATTGATTCGAGCGACTCTGCACCCTCAAAAGCGTTTTTTTCGATTTTTTCGATTGTGGACGGCAAAGCGATTGAAGAGAGTGCAGGACAATCATCAAAAGTCGCCCAATCGATTTCTTTTATGCCCTCTGGGATATTCACCGATTTTAGCGAAGTGCAACTTTTGAACGCCAAATAGCCAATGCTTTCAAGACTGTCGGGGAGTTTCACGGCTTCAAGAGTTCTTGCGTCTTTGAACGCACAAGGTTCTATGGACTTTATGCCAAAAATCTCGATGCTTTTCAAGTTCGGCACTTTTAGCGGATACAACCTGCCTTTTGTGAACAAAACAAGGTCTGCGCTCAATTTTACGGTCGGCTGCTTATTGCTCGGAAGCTCTGCAAGCGAGATTTTGTTTTTCTTTAGAAGCGAGAAAACTTCCTCAGCGCTTCTTTCTTGGTCAGAAAAGATTTGGATAATCGTCGGGATTTTTGAAAGCCACTTTTCGTAATCCACTCCAAAACTGAAAATGCCGCAGAACTTTTTTAGCGCGACAAGCACGATTATCCCAGATTTTCGGCTTGCAATTAGCTGATAAACTGCGTCTTCATACTGCTCGAACGCTGATGACAAAAGGGCTTCTGCGCTTGCGCTTTGCACTTGCTTTTTCTTTTCTGTCTTGGCACTAATCATCGAAAGCTCTTTGATGTGTGAACGAAGAACAGAGCTTCGTTTTATCAGCTTGTAGGTTTTGCTATCTTTTTCGCAATCAAACTCAACTTGAGCGCTCAAAAAGTTGAACCACTTTGTTACAAGTCGCACAAAATCGCTTCCAAAATGAATTGTCAAAAGCGAATTGCAGTTCTTCCAGACTTGATACCAGATTCGCTCAATGCTCGACGGAAGATAAACTTCGGTCAATTCTGTGCAATCTTTGAACGCTTGAGAGCGAATGATTTTTACGCCCTCGACAACACGAGCAACTTTTATGCTCTTGCTTTCCACGCCGAGAACCTCGCTCATATCTTCTGAGTAAATAATTCCGTCAATAACTTTCTCCATTTTTCACTCCATTTAGTATCCAAGTTTTTTATCAACGATGTATTTCATCGCCTTTCCCGAAGCGAAGTTTTGCAAATCTTCCAAAAACATTTCCACGTTTTTGTCTTTTGTGCAATCAAGCGTCAGTTTTCCAGCAACGTGCGGCGTTATCAAAAGGTTTTTCGCTTTCATCACAAATGCTTTTCACGGACGGTATTATAAAATATATTGTGAGAAATTGAGGTGGATAAATGGATTTTATAAAGAAAGTGATAAAAGGCATTGTAGGCTTTTTTGTTTCGTCAGCGGCTTTGGTAGCCTTGTATTTTTGCGATATGATTGCAATCGGCATTGCGCTTAGCGTTCAAAACAAGATTCCTGCCATTGAAAAAGCTGCAAAGACTCACGGAATCATAGAATACGTTCTGCCAGCCCTTGCCGTTTTTTTGATAAGCCTTGTTTTTGTCAAAATCAACAAAAAGTGTTTTCATCTGACGCTCGGAAAAATCATACTGCGCTACATCGCCCTTATGGTTTTTCTTGTGGGGTCTGTGGTTCTTCTTGCTTTTCTTTGCTCTTTTGTTTGGAACTTGATTCCAGAGGACACAAAGACAACGATAATCAATGTTGTTAGTCTGCCGCTTATATTTCTTACGTTGTTTTCGCACGGCACGCTCTTCTTTGCTGTCATACCGATTATCATAGCGGCATTTGTTTTGTGCCTTGTTGTTCCGCTTTCGCTCATGGCTGGATTTGCCGTGGCTTCGTTCTATGAAAAGAGGTCTCGCATTTTCAAGATTCTTCTAAAGATTGCGGCAGTTGTTTCGCTTGTGCTTTTTGTTGGGCATTTGGTGAAGGTTGGCACTACAATCACGGACGACGACATTTTCAGCCGCCGTTATACAACGGAAAAAGACGCAAGATTTTTGGAGAAACTGCACAAAGAGGGCTTCGACTTTGACGGAAAGAAAATGCTTGTCTATCTTGTTCAGCATGATTCACCAAAGTTCATTCTTGAGCAGGTGATTTCTTACGGCGTCGATGTCAGAAAATACAGCGAGGAATATTTCCGCTACGGAATAAGTTTTGACACGATTCGTTTTTTGCTTGAGCACGGCGCTGACCCGAATGTAAGGAAAAGTGAGGAATGGCCGCTTCTTTTTTGGGTGCTGAGAGATTACGACACGCTGAAAGTTGCTTTGGAAAAAGGCGCGGACGTGAACGTAAAGTACGCCACTGATATTGACGAGTACGACAATCGCGAAGAAATGCTTCATTGGTATGATGTGAATATGAATGCTGGTATGTATCTTCTTGCGCGGGAAAAGCACGGAATGGAAAAAGAAACATTCAGAAAAACAATGAATCTTCTTTTGGATTATGGTCTGGATTTGGAGTACAAAGACGAAAGAGGGAATAATCTTCGCGATTATGCAAAGCGTTTTAAGTATGATTTGGGGCGCTAAGCGATACGGGCTGTATTTCGCATGGTGTTCTGCATCATGTTACAGTTCTTGGCTATGATGAGAGCGCAAAAACTGCAAGCAAAAGTTTTCACTATCCAACACAATTACAAATTTTTATCCAGTTTTAGATTAGGGGAAAGGAAATGGAAATATTAGAAACTTTTTTTAATTTAATTTTTGCATGGAGAGAAAACAAAATTAAAGATATTCTAAAATCTTTTTGTTCTTTCAAAGGATATGCTTTAAATGAAGAAATGTGCTGTTATTTTTCTCCAGAATGGAAAGATTATGGCCTTGAATATTTTGGTGAAGACAAAGTTTTGTTTGATTTTCAGGTACCTGCTGTTGATGAAGACAAGCAGATAGTAATCTCATACCAAGAATTTTATGACATAGTATACAAATACTATTCCGAGTATGCGAGACAGCATTCAGAGGAACAGGAAGAAATAATGCGTCTGCTTGCGGAACTGAAAAATAAGCTAAACGTAAAACAATAATAGTTAAAGGAGTTAAATAAATGTTAGAAAACTATTACGAAAAATCTGATGTTGATAAAGAAATAGAAAATTATCCTAAAGAAAAACTGATTTATATAGTTGAGAATGGATATGATATAGAATTAATTGAAGCAGCTTTTCTGAAGTTATCATTTATAGATGAGGATTATGCGTTAACAAAAGGTATGGAGTTTTTAAGAAATGATGTATTCGACCCTTATTTCCAAGCCTGTATTATTGATGATATTTATGAAATTGACAGAGAAAAAGTGTTGGATTGTATTTTAAGCAGAACCGCGGATGTCGATTTTTATTTCTTTAAGGAAATATTACAAACAATGAAAACTTTCACAGCATACGAGGCGTTAATAAAAATGAAAAATCATAAATCGTATTTAAGCTATTTATTTGAACAATACAATAAATATTCTGCAGATGAAAAAAATGAGATGCAAGACTTGTTAAATGAATTTTTGCAAGAATTCCATTTAGAGGCTTTATGGAAGAAATAAAAATATTTTTTTGCCATAGGAGTAAATATGAATTTATCAGAAAAATTAGAATTATATACAAGATTTTCTCAAGGTGAAAACAATGGCTTTTCAAAACTTGAAGTTGCAGATTTAGAATTGGTGAATTTTGACTTAAAACCATATGATTTAAGCAACAGTTATTTTGTAACCGTCAATTCTCATGTATTTTCCAAAAATAAATCTTTGAACTAAACTTCTACGCAAGGTGGAAGAAATTATGAGATCAAATTACAGTCGTGAAGAACGTCAGAAAATTGTTGAGGAATACA